>Ga0209118_1000024_pt1 | contig 120377 bp, 101 predicted proteins | sample BlaSpr_A8_Ref_M1_FD_187988 | JGI IMG/M metagenome (GOLD analysis project Ga0209118, IMG submission 187988) | Forest soil microbial communities from Thunder Bay, Ontario, Canada - Black Spruce, Ontario site 2_A8_Ref_M1 (SPAdes) (version 2) | ecosystem: Environmental > Terrestrial > Soil >... | reverse complement strand
GGATAGAAAATGTCTAGCCGAGCAGAGAAAGTCGTTTATAGGGCATCCTGACGCGATGTTTTTTCTGCCGATTTCTCGCACGTGAGTTTTTCAACAGCCACAGGCCATGGCACTCAAAACCCCTTCAAGGGTCAATGAGTGCTATGGCGATTTATCAACAGTTACGCCGGACCCAGTACTGGCGCTATTCTTGTTGGCGTTCAGGTATCAGATGATCTGCTCCGGCCGCGTAAACAAGACGCCCAGCTCAAGATTGCGAAGGAAGGCGTCGTCCGTAAGATTGGCGCTTGAAAGTAGGGCTTGTTTGTCTATAACGGGCGGCGACATGCCTACTAAGTTGCGGGAGCATTTTGAGCACCTGATCGCCGGCGGACGCTTCCCACATCCGCAACGGCCGCGAGTGGACAACCAACGTCAGCAAGCCGGAAGACTTGTGTCGAAGCCCTAGGCCGCGATTGGAGATTTCGTCAGCAGCAGATACCGGGAGCAGTGATTCCATCCCCGTAAAAAAAGAAACACACGTTGAAAAATGGCCCCAGTGCTCGGCGAGCGCCGGGGCCGCCAACTACTCAGCTAAAGCCATGACTACTGCATGGTAACCAGCACCCGAATGACGCCGGTCCCCTGTAGCAGCGGTTCCAGCGCCTTTCCCACGATGGCTCCCGCCATGCGCTTGTGATCGGTGGCTTTCATGGCGTAGCCAGGAGTAGAAGCAGTCACCAGTAGGTCGCCCACGCGGACTGCTCCGTTCTCCGCACTTACCTTCGCAGGCACGATGCCGGTGATTGCAACCGGAACATCGTTCTTGTCTACGCGGTTGACCCCATTCTTGTCGGCTCCGACGAAGCCGGGGCGAGTAGAGAAAATGCCAATCACCCGAGGTGAGTAGTGCTCGTTCGTTTTTTCCACTCCGGCGCCGCTGTTCGCCATTACCAAGACGTCTCCCGGCTCATAGAGCTTCCTGGCTCCTCGTGTCGGCAGTGCCTCAGCGAAATCCGAGCCGCTGTGGAAGGTCCCCGAATTGTCGATGTTACATAATTCCGTTCCATCTGGCCGCATGCACTGCAAGAATTGCCCCGTCGCCCCCTTCACTTGCAACAATTTGAGCACAGAGAAGGGATTCGAGGCGTTTCCATTCTCTAGGAAGGCCACCTCTCCCAGGGTGCTGACGTTTTCCACCTGAATCGCTGCGGCAGAAGTAGGCGCGCTGGAGGATCCCTTCACGAAGGAGGCTGCATTTGTGCCGGAGGCCGTAGTAGAGGTGAAGACACCAGAAACCGTCTGATTGCCAAAGAAGGCGTTGTTGGCCGGAAAGAGACTCGACCCGAGCAGGGGAAACGCGCTGGCGGAAAATCCGCCGAGCAGACTGACGTTCAGGTTTGGAACCTGAGTGGTTGAGTTCACTAGCAGGGGAGGCGTGAATGTCGAGACAAGCGACACGAGTTGCGTGGCGATCACATTGCCATTCACTGTCTGATTGCCCAGGAAAGTGTTTGCGGTGCCCAATTGTGGAACCACGGTCGTGTCGATTGCCAACGTGCCGCTTGTCGTGATCGGTCCCCCCATCAGGCCCAGTCCGCTGCCTACGCTGGTCACCGTGCCGGCGCCGGGGAATGTCTGTCCCGTGGCGAACGTGAGCTGCCCGTTGCTGTCGATGTGAAAACCGGTCTCTGTTGGCTTCGTGGTTCCCTGGCCAAACAGCAGATTCAGCGATCCCGTCGCGGTGTTCGTGTCATTGCCCACCGGCTCGGCTTGCCACTGGAAGGTTTGTGTCACCGGCTGGCTGGCGCTGCTGTTGAACACCGAAGCCGCCAGATCCATAGGTTGCGAGTTGAAGCCCGCAGTCGCGGTAGCTGTGCCGGTGGTCGGCAAGCTAAACAACCCGCGGATGGTGCCTCCGCCCTTCACGTCCAGGGTGGACGCAGGTTTCGTAGTGCCTATACCCACCTTCGCCTTTGCTCCCGTGCCCAGCTGGAATAACCCCGAATTCCCCAACGTCGTGCTGTTAGTCCAGATGGGAATGAAGTTAGTGGTGCCAGAGCCAGTAATTGTAGCGGCGGGGGCATCCTGCGCGAGTCCTAGACCGCCGAACAATAACACCGCAACCGTGGCCACGCACAACCCCCGAAACGCACGGATTCGGCCACCCCAGATTGCCCTTCGAACAAACAGCCCGAACGAATTGTTTTTCATAGATTCTCCTTTTTTTAGGCATTTGCCTTCAAGGGCCTTCGTCTACCCTTGTCGGACCATAACGCGGAAAACGGAGAAAAAAAGGCTCACAAAAACAAGAAAAATGTGACAACGAGCGTGAAGAAAAGGGAGCACCTCAGGTTGGGATCGCGGGTTTTCTGGGCTCGGGTTGTGGTGGACGGTCGGGAAAGCATTGCTGGACTACGAGCTATCCCGCCTTTGCGGGCGGCAGCAGCCTTGCGCGCGATTAACTCGAAACCTTTGGCTCTGGCGGTCTTTTCCAGTTCCTCTAGCCTGGCGCGACTCGCAGCAGGATTCTTGCCTTTCATCTGAATTTCTCCCAAGGCCAGCGAGGCCTCAAGCTGCAGCGGGAGAATACCCAGTTTGCGTGAGTGCGCGAGCACCTGCCCGGCAGCAGTTTCAGCGGCGAGGGTGTTTTTTGTGGCTGCCAACACGTAGGCATGATCAAGGGTCAAGGAAAGTTGGCTGAATACGTCAGGGCTTTTGTCCGAAAGCTTCAACGCTTTTGCAATACTTTCGTTCGCCTCACCCGTTTTTCCTTGCTGAAGAAGCGATCTCGACAGTAGACCCTCCGCATAGATTTGTTGATCCGGCTGTTTTTGCGCTTGAAACACTTCCAGGGCGGTCCGGGCGAGTCGCTCGGCGTCGGCCGGCCGCTCAGAATCACAAGCCAGCTGAGCAAGGGCAAGCCGGGTTTCCGCGGCGTCGCCGTTTTCACCTAACTGATCCTGAATCGAAAGGGCCTCCTGGAACAATTTCTGCGCTTCATCGAGTTGGTCCTGCTGCCTGCGTACGTCGCCCATGAAGGTGAGCGAGGATGCGTAATTATTTCGTTCGCCAATCTCTTGCTGGATGGCTACTGCTTGCTGGAACATTTTGTAAGCTCCGGCCAAATCTCCTTTCTCGGCCAACACTTGTCCTATTGCGTCGAAGGAAAGTGCCGCAGAACCTCTATGCCCCAACTCGTTGGACAACGTCAGAGTATTTTGAAAGTGCACTACCGCCTCGGACAATCTTCCCTCTTGACGGAGAAGCGTGCCGCTGTTGCCCATGGTAACGGCTATTCCATTCTTGTCGCCCGCCTCGCGGTAGCTGCGCAATGATTCGTCATACAGCTCTTGGGCGGTAACAAAATCTCCTTGTTTCGCGGAAATCAAACCAAGGTTGGTCAGTTCGCTCCCAGAGGCTCTCTTGTCGCCAATTTCTAGCAAAATGGACAATGCTTGCCGGTAAAGCTTCTGGGCCGAAACCAGATCACCCTGATTGAGCGGGATTTCCGCCATCGTGTGTAAGCAACGCGCCAAACCTCCGCGATCTCCTAGTGCGGCATAAATTCGCCTTGCTTCTTCACAAGCAGTGTTAGCCCTTTCATTCTCGCCAAGGTTCGCGAGTGCGCGGCATTCCTGGGCCCGTGCCTGGGCCACCAGCAACTTCGCGCCCTGCTGTTCGCCTTTCTCTGCGGCGTGCTCTGCTGCATCTCGCCGAAGGTTGTTATCGCCAACGGAAGCGGCGGCCAGCGACTGCGCCAGGTCGATGCCGGGGTCCTTTTTCGCCTGCGCATTCTGCCGAACCAGCGCTGCCAATGTGCTCAAAGCATCTTTCCCTTTGCCCCCAGAGGTTTGAGTATTGGCAAGGCTCAATCCGTACTCGAGGTTATCTGGGAAGATGCGAAACAAAACGCCGTAGGTCTCGATCGCCTTTTGCCAGTTCCAATTACTCTCGTAGTAGCGCGCCTCCACCCGGAGGTGATCCTCGCGAGAGAGCTTGTCTGCTAGATCCAAGGCTTGCTTGGACTCCTGCGCGGCGGCCGCGTCATAACCAAGAGTTTGCCACGCTTTTGCCAATGCGGAGTGGGCGAGCGGAAAAGATGGATCGGCAACTACAGCCCGAGTGAGGAGATCCCGAGCAGAAAGCGCATCAAACGCCCGAAGCCTTTCGAGCCCTTGGGAGTAGACCCTCATCGCCTCCGAGTTTGACGCGACCGAGGCCTTGATTTCCTGGGATTCAAGTTGAGAGACTTCCGACAAACCAAATCGCTCGCGCAGACGCGTTCCAGTCCGTGAAACGACGTCAAGTAACCGGGACTCGGGGCCCATTTCCGAGACTGTAGCAATCGTTTCTCCTTTTGCTGTGTCCTGGAGGCGAAGGTCTAGACGGACCTGGCCTCCCTTCTCCTTTCCCGGGTCGAAGTAGGAACCGAGAACAACGAAGTTACTTCCAAGGTTCTCGCGAAGTCGTTTCAGAGTCTCGGGGGATATGCTTTCTTCGTCGGGCAGGGAGAGGTCGATCTTGGCTCGTGCGACGGTATCGCCGGGTATGGTGCGCAGCTCTTCTCCGGCGGCTAGTTCCGTGGTCAACATCTCCGACAAAGCGGTGGAGATCCACGCAGTGTCAGGGCGGTTGGAAAGATTCTTGAATCCCAATATCGCCAAGGAAGGACGCGCGTGAACCTGAGCACGACCGGACTGCTGCTCCGCAAGATTTTGCTTTCGGATCCTGTGCGCTTCCCATCCAACCAGGCCAGCCATTAGGGCAAGGACTGCCATGGCGGTGACTAGCGCTTCTTTATGCCTGCCCAAAAACCTACCGCTCCGGTATGAAAGAGTGGGCTTGCGCGCTCTCACAGGCCGGCCCGTCAGGTGACGTTCGATATCCTCCGAGAACTCCTCGGCAGAGGAGAAACGTCGTTCGGGTTCCTTGCGGAGCGCCTTTATTATTATTATGTCGAGATCGCCGCGCAGCTGATATCCCAGTTCAGCCGGTTCCAAACCGCGATTCTTGCTGACCAGTTCAGGAGTGATTGCAGTTCCCGTTTTGCCATTACGGGAGTTATCCTCCTCAATAGTGCTGACGACTGTGCTCGGCCTCTCCGGCTCTTCCTCGCAAACCAGCCGTTCGATTTCCAAGCGAGAATGGCGCCCAACGCTATGGGGCCGATGGCCAGTCAGCAGCTCATAGAGCAGGACTCCCAGCGAATAAATGTCAGTTGCTTTTGTGACCGCATCCCCGCGCACCTGTTCAGGACTGGCATATTGGGGCGTCATGGGACGCCAATCGCCGGTGGTGACAAGTGGAATTTGGAAGTATTCCGGATTCAGCAACTTGGCGATGCCAAAATCCAGAAGCCTGGGCACGCCATCACTTGCGATCAGAATGTTGCTTGGCTTGAGATCGCGATGGATCACCATGTGCTCATGCGCATAGTGCACGACCTGACACACCGTCTGGAACAATTCTAGGCGTTCACGAATCGGGAGCCTGCGGCTATCGCAGTACTGGTCAATCGGGATACCCTCGACAAAATCCATGACCAGATAGGGCCAGCCCTCTTCGGTTGTACCGCCGTCGAGCAATTTGACAATGTGAGGATGGTCGAGCGCGGCTAGAGTCTGTCGTTCGTTGCGAAACCGGCGGATGATTTCTTCGTGGTTGACGCCAGGTTTCACCATCTTGATGGCGACGCGTTTGCGGTACTCTTGGTCAGCGCGCTCGGCCAGATATACGACCGCCATCCCCCCTTGCCCGGTCTCCCCGAGGATGCGGTAAGATCCGATCTGCCTTCCAACCATCACTTTCGCGGGAAACGAGAATACCTTCGCGACTGGGGATTCTTCCAGTAGGCTGTCGGCGCCGTCGTAGTTGGAGAGCAGCGATTCTACTTCGGCGCGCAATTCGTCATCCTGGCCGCAGGCCTCACGCAAAAAATCGGGACGCTCGTCCGGGCTTCGCTCCAGCGCGGACGCTACGATCTCCTTGACTTGGTCCCATTCACGCATTTGCATCTTTGCCCCGCATCTCCCGCGCGAGCCATGCCTTCGCCACACTCCAGTTGCGTTTGACAGTGGCTGGCGACACGCCAAGAAGTCCTGCGGTCTCTTCGATACTCAAGCCGCCGAAGAAGCGCAACTCGACCAAGCGTGCTTGTTCGGGATCGAGTTCAGTCAGCCTGATGAGGGCGTCATCCAATGCCACCACGTCCGCTGCCCGTCCTTTGGAAACAATTGCACCTTCTTGCAGATAGACCTTTTGCGCATCGCCGCCACGCTTCGCGGAATGGTGACCACGGCTATAGTCAACCAGAATGCGGCGCATCAGTTGCGAAGCAACCGCCATGAACTGGTTTCTGTTCTCCCATCGGGCTTCTTTCTGGTCGACTAAGCGGAGATAGGCCTCGTGCACCAGGGCGGTGGCCTGTAAGGTGTGATCACTGCGCTCCCGCTGCAAGTAATAAGACGCCAGGCGGCGCAGCTCCGAGTAGAGCAAAGGCATCAAATCCGCCAAAGCTTGCTCGTTGCCGCTGCTGAGCTCCGCCAGTAGCCTGGTGACATCCTTTGGCGCGGCATCCATGCGAATCTCCTGGCTGCGTCGAAGGAGCGCGAATGTTCGGGGAGTAACCCCCGGCAATCGCTGCGTCACGACTCATTCGAAGTTAAGAAGCAGAATAAGAGCGTCAGAACGGAATTAGACAGGCCTTAGTCCGAGCTCGCGAGCACTCCTCATATGCGCGCCGGGTCGCGATCTCTGCTGTGCCAAAGTATATAACTCCAGGGCAGCATTAAACCAATAGTGTCAGAACCCCCTTCGGTGAGTGATGGCGCCGAGGTCCACACACGGCGTTTGGGGGAAGCGAATGACGAGGTTCTGGGCGGATGCCCTACGTCGGCCGGACTAAAGCCGCCGGGCTCAACGGAATTGAACTCGCGAGATCGATTTCGGACACATTGAAGAAGTCTGAACTGTTGACCGATCCGAATCGTGAATGTCGCGATCCAGGAATATCACAGCCGCACTGTACAGGTCTTAGGTGCGGTAACCAAACCGGGTGAATACGCACTACAGCGGATAAAGCACTAACGTCATCCACCCAATCGGCAGCAGCCGCCCAGATGACAAACGTAACAGCGCTGGAGACTCGCCGGGTGCTAAACTTTTTTCATCGCTAGGACACGTCGCACTGTCGTGAGCGTCTGCAAAATAAGATTCCTGTCAGGAAAAGGATCGCAGCATTGAGGAGACAACCTGAGAAAACGTGGATCTGCTCCATGCTCGCAGCCTGCCTGGTGCTGCTCCCGAACGCATACCAAGAGCGGGCGCAGGAAGATCCGCAGCAGTCGGTTGCCGAGGCCGCAAACTCGGCTCGTCAACGCCAGAAATCCACTATTCTGGGGCGAGTTCTAAACAATGAAGACGCGCCTTCCAAAGTCGCCGCGGACGATCACCCTATCAGTGATCAGCAAGAAAGTTAGCGGTCTTGCTGCATCGTTCCTCCTTTTGTTGGACATCGCCCTCGACGACAGGGATTGAGGCCGCTGAAATGACGACGAATGCCGCTAGGACGCCGTACAGCACAGCCGCCGTTTACGCCGATCTCCGGGCGTTCTCTCTACCATTCACCCCGAGCAGCACTTTCCTACCAATGAAGCATACATCTCAAACGTGTCCTAAAGGTAGCTGTTGAAAACAGGCGTGGGTGTTGAAAAAGTCCATTTTCCTCAAAACAGCCGAAATTTGGGGGATAGAAAATGTCCAGGAAAACCGAGAAAGTCGTTTGTATGGCCTCCTGACGCGATTTTATTTTTGCGAATTTCGCGGGAAGGAGTTTTTCAACAGCCACAGGCCATTACACTCAAAACCCGGTCGTGAGTGTAATAGTGTAATGGGGATTTTCGACGGTTACACTTCGTTCAGTTGCCAAAGGCGACCCCCATAGCCCGTGATTATTTTGGAGTTCCTGACAATCCATCCAAGAATGTCGCTCGCCCTGAAACTTGCAGCACTGAGACTATAATTACGCGCACGGAGGGCCCTTATCACGGCATCGTGATCTGAAGCCCTCGAACACCATGCTGACCAAGATTGGCTGCCGCGGGAGAGCGCTGGCGTTTCCTTCGCCTCCAGCTCGGCTGGACACACGAGTTCCTCGTCTTCCCGTTTTCTCATGGCCATCAAGGATTTCGATGTCGTCTAATCTTTTCGCTTGGAGAACCTTCAATGCTGCACCTCGATACTGGTAATACAGGTTTCATGATTCTATGCAGCAGCCTGGTCATGCTGATGACACCCGGTCTCGCATTTTTTTATGGCGGTCTGGTCGGGCGCAAGAACGTACTCGCCATCATGATTCAGAGCTTTGTCTCGATGGGCTGGACGACGGTGATCTGGTATTTATACGGCTATTCTCTGTGTTTCAGCGGCGACTGGCGCGGGATCATCGGGAATTTCGACAACGCATTTCTGCGCGGGATTGATCTGACTACCGCATCGCCGAATGACACGATCCCGGCCTTTGTGTTCGTTGCGTATCAGATGATGTTCGCCATCATCACTCCTGCTCTCATCTCGGGCGCCTTCACCAATCGGGTCACCTTCAAGGCGTACATGCTCTTCCTGACCGGTTGGCTGACCTTCGTCTATTTTCCCTTCGTCCATATGGTTTGGGGTGGAGGCATGCTGCAGAAATGGGGAGTGCTGGACTTTGCGGGCGGCATTGTGGTGCACAACATCGCGGGCATCGCCGCGCTGGCTTCCGTGCTGTACGTGGGAAAGCGGCGCACGACTGATAGCGGCCCGCACAGCATCCCGCTCGTCGCGCTGGGAACCGGCCTACTGTGGTTCGGATGGTACGGCTTTAACGCCGGCAGTGAAATGCGAGTAGATTCGGTGACCGCCACGGCATTTCTCAATACCGATTTGTCAGCCTCGTTCGCGGCTGTCGCCTGGCTGCTGGTGGCATGGTTCAACGAAAAAAAGCCGAAGTTCCTGGGCTTGCTGACCGGAGCCGTTGCCGGACTGGCTACCGTTACTCCCGCGGCCGGATATGTTTCTCCGACCACCGCGGTCATCATCGGCTTAGTTTCCGGAGTGGTTTGCTACTGCGCTGTTGAGATGAAAAACAAACTGGGGTGGGATGACGCACTGGACGTTTGGGGAGTCCACGGTGTAGGGGGCTTCCTCGGCATCATCATGCTGGGAATTTTCGCCAACCAGGAATTCAATCCCGCAGGCGCGAATGGACTGCTTTACGGCAATCCGACGTTCCTCCTGAAACAAGCCGTGGCGGTTATTTTCTCGTCGGTATGGGCCTTCGTGTTTACCTACGCGATGTTACGAATTATCGATGCGTTCACGACGGTGAAAGTCGATGAGATGAGCGAGGAAATAGGCCTCGATGAATCCATCCACGGCGAACATGCCTACGAGGAACACCTCGGGTGATTATCACGTGGAAATTGGATAATGTGTTTGGATAGCATAGTTGTCCATAGTCGCCGGATCAATGCAAACAAGATGTGCAGCGTTGCTACGTCGCGAGTTGAGTTTACGAAATGCGACCTATGCCTCCGTGTTCGGACTACCTCATGTCCAGAGTTACGGAGACATGCCTCGCCGAGGTAGTTTCAGGCAGACTTCCCAAGAGCAGACCAGACCATGATGATCGCGCTAGGGATGTAGAACAGTCCTATGCTTGCAACGCCGATTACGACCCAGCCCATAAGCAGCACGGCGGACAGGATGCGGACCGCTCGGGACCGAAAGAGAAGCGGCATGCCGGCAACTATCACTGGAATGGCCAGCAAGAGATAGCTTCCAGGACCGTTGACTTCTGCCAGCGTTGTACGTTGTACATGATGGACAGGCGTTTCTGTCTGAGGCGGAGAGGAAGACTCTCGATTGACCGGAATCTCCCGTGCAGTTGTTCCAGTGTAGGCTGGCGCCACGAGACCCCAAACAGAAGCCAGAACAGCCAGGAAGAATGAGATCAGCACTTTTCGGATCCTGGATTGCGGAGGCATGTTAGCGAAAGGCCTTGCTTCCAGTCGTACAGGATGAGGGAGAGTGTGTCAAACGTGGCTAGAGGATTCGGCGGGGTAGGTCTCGCGTTTTTTGTGAGTTCTGGGTCGCGGATTCTGCGAGGTGGCTTGGGCATCTTTTGGCTTGGGAATGTGCAGATTTGGGTTTCGGAGTGGCGTGGGTGGCATGCGTCAGTGCCGGGTGTCAGAGAGCAGAGTTTAAGACCGCGGCGGCAAGCTGCGGTTGAGGCGATTGGATTTGGTTCGGGTGCTGGTGGATGGTTACGCTGCGTCGCTGATGTTTAGATCTACGGTAATGTGCCACTCCCCAAGCAGCCATTCGGAGATGTAGAACCGATTCCTGTTCTCTTCGCACCACCGGCGCAGCTCGGCCGAGTAGACATACGCGTCTGCGGTGAGTCGCAATTGCTTGATCTGCAGTTCGAACTCAGTAGGGAGGGCTGGCGCTGGCGGCACGGGACGCCCCCAGGTGGGATTCCCGCGTTTACGAGTCACACCGGGAAGAGCGGCTGGTCTCGTCATGGCCCCACATGATACTCCGTCCAGCGTCACTCTGCAGCTTGAATCCTCAGATTATGGCGTGAGGTTTGGCGCTTGCTATGCAGTGATGGTATGTTCGCGGAGATATGGCAGTGATGGTGCAGAAGATTTCCGCGGTCACCTTTCGGGTTGCGAACATGACGGAGTCCGTGCGATTTTACAGAGATGTTCTGGGCATGGAGCTCGTGTACGGCGGAGAAGGTGCGTATTTTTCGTCGCTCCGCGGCGAGGACGCCATGGCCCCGATCCTCAATCTAGAGCAGGGTCGTTCGGTTACTGGCTGGGGTCGAATGATTTTCTACGTGGCTGACGTGGACGCATTCTGGGCATACCTGCGGGGAAAGGGATTTCATCCGGAGCATCCGCAAGACGCCTCCTGGGGTGAACGATATTTCCACATGCCGGATCCAGATGGCCACGAGCTGTCGTTTGCGCGCCCGATCGAGTGACGTGGAGAAAATCACGCGTGCGGATGAGAAAAGTATGGCAGTGACGGTGGAGGTTCATCACACGGGAGACCCTGAGTTGCGGGCGGGTGTTCTGGCCGCGATTGAGCATGTGTTTGCCGATAGGGCCGGGGATTGGCGGGTTTCGGTTATTGGGTCGCAGGCGAATAACCGGTGGGAGATGAGGATTGCCGGTCCCAATGGTTTTGAGCGGTCTTATACGTTTGGAGGGCAGCTCCGGGGAACATCGGCCGGAGGTGATTCGGGTTATTTTGGGGAAGATGGTGCCTGCAAATGTATGAGGGGTTGAGGTATTGACGTTAACGGCCCTTGGCGAAGTGCCAAGGGCCGATGTTTTTGCAGTGGGTGCAAACATCGCAGGCTGTTTTCTACCCAAGTCCAATGAACTCTTCGGCCTAGGCGGATCGGTATCGATATATCTTGCTCGCAAACAGTGCCCTAGTCTCATAGTTGACGTAATCATAACTGTTGTAACCAGGCCATAGCGCCTCAAAATCCCCTTCAATGGTCAATGAGTGCTATCGCGATGTTACGCCAGCAAGTAAGATTCAGTTGGGTTTGGGCGCAGCGATAACAGACTCCTCACGCCTCCAGATCGCTAGCCTCGGTGCTCCCAGCGCCAACATGCCCAGCGTAGCCGGTTCGGGAGTGCGCGTGTTGAATGATGCGGTTGGTTCGCCACCATCTGGCCCCTTGGTCGCGCCTGCGATGATGGCCTTGCTGGGGATGGTTTCGTAGGCGTAGCCGGTCAGCGTGGCCCTTATGGCCTTAGGATACACGCAATTGACATTCAAGCGTGCCCAGCCGAAATGGATTTTCCCTTTAACCCAGAACTTCAGCCCGAGGTATCGGTTGTGGGCCCTCTTCCATGGACCGCCGCAGGTAGAATGAGAATTCCCATCAGCCATGACGGCAACAGCCCTCTTGTGAAACTTCCCTCTGGGTCCAATTCTCACGCCTGCAGGTAAGGCAGCAGCATAACTAGCACCCGCCGAAAAGATCTCATTGCTCGCAGCAACGGGCGAGACCCACAAACCGAGGTTCGAGCTTGTCGCACTGTAAAAGTTAACAAACGAAAAATCGTTGATTCCGTCGTTATTGACGTCCAGATACAAACCCGTTCCGAAGCCTGGAGGGATCTGCTGGTCGGTTGGCGTATACACAATCCTTGCTTCGGCAGATTGTGCTAAGGCCAGAATGCCGACTCCGGCTGCTCCTGCCGCGAGTGCATACATGTTGAGCTGCCGATGAACTGAGTCGGAAAGCTCGGCGGTTGTTCGCGTACGCCGGGAAGAATGCTTCATGGGCGTCCTCCGAAAGTGATTCATTATCTGTCCGCTCAGATCGAGAGTCAACCGCACGATTTCTCAAGTGACGTTAACAGGCCGTTACCCTCAAAACCCCGCCACAACGCAAGGGCAACTGTGGGTGATCTTACAGCTTCGGCAGGGCTGAGTTGATTGTAGTGCTGGGTGCCCCAGGTCTCCCTCGAGACCTGGGGCTCTCTCCCGAGCCCTAAACTCCGCAGCGCGCTTTATCGTTGACGGCATGCCTAAATCGGATAACCTACTTCAAGATACATTATCTGCAAGATAATCTAGATTCTTTGACAATCTGACTAGGCGATCGTGCGGTTTCTGGCCCACCCTAGTTCCAAAATGGGACGCAAGTCAGTCGCATGCCCGAGCTAACTCCCATGTTCTCTAGATTTTGCCCGTAACTCCTGTAAACTCAAAGATCTAGCACATAGTCGAAATTTAAGTCGTTTGCTCTCTAGATTTTGCACCGAAAAGGGGAGGGGTACCCGGTACTAAACAGTAAACTCCATCCCACTGTGGGAAAAGCGGGAACCACCAGGCCCCGCCGAAGCCATTGCGGCGCACGAATCATGTCTGCGGCACGAATTGCTAGCGGATCGGCTAGAACTGACCGCCACACAGAACGGCGGAGCAAAGCTCTCGCTGAGCGGCGAGGAGATACTGGTTACCATCTCTCGTGTCTGATCGGCGTGATAAACCCTTCTACTCGGGCTTGCCGAAAAAACTCGGGTTCGTGCGGGTTCTGGGAAGGGAACGGCTTTAGCGGTGCCGGTCAAGCCGCGAAAAATGCGGGCTCTTCATTTGGTCTCCCAAAGCTTAACCTGCGCCCGGATGGGCGTTTGCACTCAGAACCCGGTCAATGAGTGCTATCGCGATGTTTCAACAATCCCGAATCCAGCAATCCGGAATCCAGCAATTTAAGCGAGCAGGATCATGTGCCTTTGGTCATCTTGATTCGGCGCAAGTTTGTGTATATAGTTACCCTATATATAGGGAGTGAGACCAAATGCCATCGGTCAACGCGCAAATCAAGCGGGGCAGCGCGGAACTCGCCGTCCTGACTCTGCTCGCCGGACAGCCACTGCACGGATATGAAATCGCTAAGCAGATCGAGGCGCAAACGGGAGGGGTGCTGCGCTTCGATATGGCTTCTCTTTACCCCATGCTCCACCGCTTGGAACGAAAGAGTTGGGTCAAAGCGGAATGGCAAACCTTGCCCAACGGCCGCCGCCGCCGCTGCTACCGGCTCACGGCTTCGGGCAGAAAGCAAATCGCGCCGCTGCGCGCGCAGTGGCGTGCCTTTTTCCGGGCGCTACAGAGGGTCACGGGGTTTCAAAATGCCTGATTGGAAACAGATCGTCCGCAAAAATCTTCGCGTGCTCGGGGTTTGTTCACCGGAATTCACGGAGGAGTTGGCCGCCCATCTCGAAGACAGCTACGAAGCTTTCCTGCGCGAGGGTTTGCCGGCAGAGGTGGCCTTTCAGCACACCATGGGCCAGATCGAAGGCCGTCGCAGGGTGTGGCTCGTAATGCGATTTCTACAGGAGGAGCTTATGACTGGTTTCATCCGCAAGGTAGCTCTGCCCGGACTGCTGACGTCCGTCGCAGCCGGGTTTTTCTATTGGGCGCTGGCACTCGATCACACTCCACCCAAGCTCATCTGGCTGGTGGGCGGCCAATTGCCGCTGTGGTGGTGGTGCCTGCTCCCGATCTGCGGCGCGCTCGGAGCGCTTCTCTCGCAGCGCAATCGAGGATCGCGGCTTCAACGCATCGCGGCATCTCTGCTTCCGAGTTGGGTCATGGGCACTTTTATTCTGCTGATGTTTGCCGTCGGATTCACGTTCTCGGGGTTAGTGAATCACTACTGGTCGCTCTCTGACCGTTTGGAATCGATGGGACTAGTGCCGCCCGGATTCGTGATAATCCCGGCGGCTTTTTCGCTGCTGGGCGCTGGAATCGCCGAAGTTAGCACCAAGAAATCCGCCGCCTAGCCCGGTGCCCCAGGTTCGCGTCCGTTCTTTGGACGCTAACCTGGCTTGAGGGAACTTTCCCGTGAATCCAATGTGGTATAACTGTTATACTCATGCGATTTCAGTTCGATGAGCGCAAGAGCGGGCGGCTAAGGGCGAATCCCAAAAGAGGCATCGGGTTCGAAGAGGCGCAGGAAATCTTTTCGCACCCCTACTACCTCGACCAGCGCTTAGATTGGCCCGAACAGTACCGGGCGATCGGCTGGGTGGGAGAGCACTTGTACGCCGTCATTCTTGAAGTGCGGGAGGACGAGGAAGGTGAATATTACCACCTCGTCACTCTCTGGAAAGCTACCAAGCAGGAGCACAAACTTTATGAAGAACACTCGTAAGCCGCGCAAGCCAGTGCCGGCAGAAGCCATCGCCCGCCTTGCCGACCAGGGCAGAGACGTGTCCCGGTTCTTCACCAATACCGGCCAAATGATGGGTCCGATCCAGAGGGTGAATGTTGACCTGGCGTCGGGCATGCTGGAGGAACTGGACCGCGCCGCCAAAGAGTTGAATATCAGCCGCCAGGCGGTGATCAAGACCCTCATACGCCAAGCGCTCGACCAGCAGTATCTGGCGAGAGGAATCCGCTCCTCGGCTCGGCGTCGGTAGAAACGCAAACTCCCAATTCGGAATTCAGTCCCGCAGCGCGCTTTATCGTTGACGGCATGCCTTAAATCGGATAACCTACTTTAAGATACATTATCTGTAAGATAATTTATATCTTTGACAATCTGAGATCCAGGCGATGGCGTGGCGTCTAGACCGCGTCCGCCCTAGTTCCAGAATGGGACGCAGGACCGTAGCGCACCCGCGATAACTCCCATGTTATCTAGATTTTGCGCGTAACTCCTGTAAACTCAAAGATCTAGCACATAGTCGAAATTTAAGTCGTTTGCTCTCTAGATTTTGCACTGAAAAGGGGGAGGGGGGTACCCGGTACTAAACAGTAAACTCCATCCCAATGTGGGAAAGGCAGGAACCAGCAGGCCCAGTTTTCCGCTGTGCTAGTATTTAGCGTTTCCCGTTGCGCGGGATGCCAATGAAAGATACGCTCGGAGTCCTATTAGCCGGAGGAGCAGGCGAGCGCCTCTATCCTCTTACCCGCGACCGGGCCAAGCCCGCCGTCACCTTCGGCGGCATTTACCGCATCATCGACATCACTCTCTCGAACTGTCTCAACTCCGACCTGCGCCGGGTTTACATTCTGACCCAGTACAAGGCGCTCTCACTGAACCGGCACATCCGCGAGGGCTGGAACATTCTAGGCCGCGAAGTCGGAGAGTTTATCGAAGTATTGCCGCCCATGAAGAGGGTGAGCGAAGAGTGGTACCAGGGCACCGCGGACGCGGTTTACCAGAACATTTATTCCATCGGCTCGGAGCAGCCGCTGCACGTGCTCATTCTCTCTGGCGATCACATCTACAAGATGAATTATGGGAGGATGCTGCAGCAGCATGGCGAGTCGGGAGCGGACGTCACCCTGGCAACCATCCAGATCGATCCCGCCGAGGTTTCCCGCTTCGGCGTGGTGGATATCGACCGCGACCACCGGGTAAACGGATTCCAGGAGAAACCGCAGCAAACCGATTTGCGTTCCCCTTACAATCCGGAGAAAGTCTCGGCCTCGATGGGCATTTATCTGTTCAACACCGATGTGCTCATCCCCGCGCTCCTGAAGGATGCCGAAGACGCGGAATCCAGCCACGATTTCGGCAAGGACGTTCTGCCCAAGATGATGGACGAGTATCGCGTGTACTCCTTCGATTTCGTCGATGAGAACAAAAAGGAAGCGCTCTACTGGCGCGATGTGGGAACGCTCGAGGCCTACTACGAAGCCAACATGGATATTGTCTCGGTCTCGCCGGTGTTCAACCTGTATGACGCGGAGTGGCCCATTCGCACCCATCAGCGGCAGTATCCGCCGGCCAAGTTTGTGTTCGCCGAAGAGGGGCGCACCGGAACGGCGCTCGATTCCATTGTCTCCGCCGGCTGCATCGTTTCCGGGAGTAGGGTGCAGAACAGCGTGCTCTCCCCGGATGTGCGGGTGAATTCCTACAGCGAAGTGGACGACAGTATCCTGTTCACGCATGTGAATGTAGGCCGCCACTGCCGCATCCGCAAGGCCATCATCGATCGCGACGTGCACATCCCCGAGGGTACGACCGTCGGCTATGATCTCGAGGCCGACCGGCAACGCTACTTCGTCACCGACAGCGGAATCACGGTGGTGACGCGGGATTATTCCCTGTTTGAAAATCCGGTCACGGTGGATTACTTCACCAGCGAGTAACTGCCCAACTCTCCGCTCTCCATTTCTTCCGATAACATTTTGGAATTGAAGCAGGCTCCGCGCTGGCTGGTTACGCAGGTAACTTTGGCGCCTATTACGGGTGGTGAATAATGTCTCTTGGGCGTTCCGGCCTGTTTCAAATCAGGACAAGGCGCGACAATACCGGCCTGCCTCCGCAAGTTTGGGCTGAGCGACACGAGGAGTTGCATGTCAACAGGTGTTCAGAGAGCAACGAACGAGGACAAGCTGGAGCTATCCCAAGCATTGTCGCAGCTCAACGAACAAGTGTTGGGGATGATCGGGGCCCAAGCTCCGCTCCCGAAGATCCTCGAAATCCTCTGTGAGCAAATCGAGAAGCAGCATTGCGGCTTGCTCTGCTCCGTTCTTCTTCTGGATGCCGACGGTACGACCTTGCGGCACGGCGCCGCTCCCAGCCTTCCCATGGAATACTCGCGGGCAGTGGACGGGATACAGATCGGTCCTTGCGCCGGCTCTTGCGGGACCGCTGCTTACCGGAAGCAGCCGGTTGTGGTTTCCGACATCGCCACCGACCCACTCTGGGCAAGCTGTCGCCAGGTGGCGTTGCCTCACGGTTTGCGCGCTTGCTGGTCCACACCAATCGCCTTGCAGGATGGCAGAATACTCGGCACCTTTGCCATCTACTACCGGGAGCCTCGCACTCCCGATGCTGAGCATCTGCAGCTCATCACGCACGCCACCCATCTAGCGGGCATCGCAATCGAACACGACCGGGCGAAGGCTGAGCTCCGTGCCGCGGAAGCCCGGTATCGCACTCTGGTGGAGCGCCTCCCCGCCATTACTTATATTGCGGAACTCGGCGCCGGCGGACCCTGGCACTATGTAAGTCCCCAGATTGAAACTATGCTGGGCTTCTCGCCCGCGGAATGGCTCTCCGATCCGATGAACTGGATGAACCACATCCATCCTGACGACCGGGAAGTGGCTCTGGCGGCGGAGAAACTGTTTCAGGAAACCCACGAGTTATTTCAGTCCGAATACCGAATGTGCGCTCGCGATGGCAGGCTGCTGTGGTTTCGTGACGAAGGTGTCTTACTGCAAACCGACGGCCAGGGACTGCTGATGCAGGGGGTGATGTATGACATCACCGAGCGCAAGCGCCTGGAAGATCAGCTTCGCCACTCGCAGAAAATGGAGGCCGTCGGCCAGTTGGCCGGAGGCGTAGCCCACGACTTCAACAACCTGTTAATGCTGATTCAGGCTCACAATGAACATCTCCGCGAGCGGCTCGCTGCGAACGATCCGGCACACAAAGATGCTTTGGAAATTGAAAATGCGGTGACTCGAGCCGCATCCCTGACTGGCCAACTGCTGGCCTTCAGCCGCAAGCAGGTACTCCGGCCCAAGGTGCTTGATTTGAACGCAGTCCTCGCCGACGTAGCCAAGATGTTGCATCGCCTGATCGGAGAAAATATTGAAGTGAAGGTTGTGCCGGCTCCCACGTTGGGGCGAGTCAAGGCTGATCCCGGCCAGATGGAGCAGGTGATCCTGAATCTGGCGGTCAATTCGCGCGATGCCATGCCGCAGGGTGGCAGGCTGACTATTGAGACCCGCGACGTCGAACTGGACGAAAACGATTTTCGAAGCCATGAGGGCGCGCCTCCGGGCAAGTACGTCATGTTGACGGTAAGCGATACCGGCAGCGGAATGGATACTGAAACTCAGGCCCACATATTTGAACCATTCTTCACCACCAAGGCACCCGGCAAGGGCACGGGCTTGGGGCTGGCTACCGTCTATGGAGTGGTCAAGCAGAGTGACGGCTGGATCTGGGTCGACAGTGAACCGGGGCGCGGAACTAAGTTCAATATCCATCTTCCGCGCGTCGAAGAATCCCGCCGCGAAGAATCTCGAGGCAAGGAATCTGAGGCGGAAGAATCGCAGGCCCAAGCGCAACTAGCATCCAAAACCGTGCCGGCTCTGGCCACGGCGCCGAAAGGCACCGAGACGGTTCTGGTAGTCGAAGATCAGGATGGCATTCGCGATATCGTCAGGGAATCTCTCCGGCGCAACGGTTATAACGTGCTGATCGCAGTCGACGGCAACGAGGCCCTGCAAATGGCAAGCACATATGCAGATCCGATTCACCTGCTGGTGACGGATCTGGTTATGCCCAACATCGGAGGCCGCGAACTGGCGCAACGTCTGACTCCGCTCCGGCCACGGATGAAAGTGCTTTTCATGTCGGGCTACTCGGAACACTCCGCCTTGGATATTGAGGCCAGCAGCCAGTCTGCCAGCGTCCTGCAAAAGCCTTTTTCCCTGGATGCTTTGGCGCGCAATGTTCGCCGCGTCCTGGATGAGCCGGAATTGTAACGCCTAACCGAGACGTTGCAAGCAACGTCTCTACAGCGTGTTTCATACCTGTACAGACGTAGCTTTGCTAGTCTCGGCCCCTGCACTTCACCAAAATGGCAGCCCGGGGGACTGGAAAATCCTCCGCATTGCGTCTAAGATTACCGGCAACATCCGATGGAGTGAGGTATGGGTTCCGTTCGATCCTTGCTTGTTTTCCTGCTTGTCGCACTGGCCTCTCCTGCTTTCACTCAAACCGCACCTGCGGTCGTCCCTTTGCCGGCGGATCCGTTGGAACTGGCGACCGGCGCCGCGATTAAAGTCGCAACCCCGGAAAACCGGGCTTTGGTTTTGAGTCTGCTGGAACGGGCGCGACAAAATGGAAGTGAACTGTACGCCGCGGGCGGTCCTGCCTTCCACCTCAAGCTTTCATTCACCTCCAGCGGACAATCCAGCTACACCGGATCCGGCGAGATGGAAGAGATCCGCTATTCCCGGCAGACCTGGCGGTGGACGGCGCGCCTCGGCGATTACTCTCAGGTTAGAGTATTTCAAAACGGCGTCCTCTACGACGAGAAGACGCCGGGCCCCATTCCGCTTCGCGTTCAGATGGTGCGCGGGGCCGTCATTTGGCCGATGGCGAATGTTCGCCCGGGCACGATGATCCGCATGGCAAGTGCGCAATGGCATGGCATGGAGGTCATGTGCGCTCTGCTTTCGTTTGATGAAGCGGTAACTGCTGTGCACTGGCGACACTGGGAAGAGCGTGAATACTGCGTGGACACAAAGTCCGTGCTGCTGCGCATTTATTCGGAGGCTCCGGGCATCTACACGCTCTACGATTACGACGACGCCCTGCACTTCCACGGCCGCACACTCGCCCGGCAGATTTCGATTGTGGAGAGTGGCGACACCGTGCTCCAGATCCACGTGGATAGCTTCGAAGACGCCGGTGCTCCCGATCCCGCCTTGTTCACTCCCACCAAGCAAATGCTGGCTCAAGGCCCAGGAATAGTTTTGAGGGCTTCGGTCCGGATTCCCGCATTCGCCACGTCTCCTGCCGGACACGCCGGGAAGGTCCAGCCGGTCATCATCCATGCCAGCACCGATGATCTGGGGAAGGTGCTAGAGGCCGAAGCGCTGCAAAACTCAGATCCGAGCCTGAGCAATGCTGCGCTGTCCATGGTAAAGAGTTCGACCTACCCTCCTCAGGCTCGGGCAACCGGGCCGGTGCAGACCGAGGCTTTCATCAACGTGGAATTCGGAGCGGCGAAATAGACACGGGAATCAGGGATGATAGACAAGAAAAGCACCGGGCGATTTTTCGGCGTGATCCTCGCAGCCACGTTTGGCAGTCTAATCGCAGAGACAATCCGTCTTTGGCTTGGGCTGCACCTCGCCGCGACCTTGTTGGTGTTCATTGGTCTTTGGATTGGTTTTTATTTTACGGGAACATGGACGATCATTGATCGGCCAGCCGAACTCGACAGGAAATTCCCGATCAGCAGCAAGGAACTCCGTAGAAGAAAAAAGGAATTCTACGACTGGGTAGATTCACTAGGACGCCGTTAGTTTCAAAACAGCCTACTTCATTGATTCGCTCTCTCTTCGCTCCACTTTACACCGCTGTTACAATGCCTAGTCTCATAGAATTCAAGAACTTTTGGGACCATAAACACGTATCTGTTATGTAGTGTTGGGGCTAGGGTACGAACGCGCTTAAATGTTCCGTTCGCCTCGGCCGGGTCGAGAAGCCGGGAGTTCCAGGAGTGCAAGGTTGGAAGACGCGCAAGTCGCCGCCATGCTGGTACGCCGCTGTATCGCGGGCGACGCGGTTGCTTGGGAGGAAATCGTGCAGCGCTACCACCGGCGCATCTACAACATCTGCTATCGGTTTGCGGGCTCGGGGGACGACGCCCAGGATCTCACCCAGGAGGTCTTCATCAAGATGTACCGGACCCTTCAGTCGTATGACGTCGAGCGCGGTGCGTTCATGACCTGGGTAACCACCATCACACGGAACCTGCTGGTCGACCACTTCCGCAAGAGCAAGCAGGATCGCATGACCGATTCGCTCGATACGGCGCCTTCCGAGCACGAAGATGCCATGCCGCTGAGCGAGCAGATCCACGATAGTGCCCTCACCCCGGACGCACGGGCCCAGAGCCGCGAGGTCAAAGAGACGGTGCACAAGGCACTACAGAAGCTGTCTCCTGACCTGCGCGAGGCCGTCATCCTGCGAGATCTGCAAGACATGGATTACAAAGAGATTGCCACGGTACTGAAGGTTCCAGAAGGAACCGTAAAGTCAAGAATAAATCGCGGGCGAGCGGAACTTGCGCGCCTGCTACAACGTACATATAGGCAGGTGATGTGATGGCAGCGGAAAACAAAAGCGGTATGCAGTGCGCCGAGTTCGATGCTCTTCTCAGCGAAGCGCTCGACCAGCGCTTGAGCGGGGACAAACTGGAGAACTTCCAGGCTCACGCTCGAGGTTGTCCGACCTGTGGGCCGCTGCTGGCGGAAGCCGATGCAGGGCTGCGCTGGCTGCACGAACTTGTGGAGGTTGATCCTCCCGTCACCCTGGTGGACAACATCCTGGCCGCCACGACCGGGATCGACACTGTCCGCTTGCGCGGAGCTGCGAGAGCTCAGGCCCAAATTTCATGGTTCGATAGCCTGCAGGATTGGGTCAATACGCTGGTCAGCCCGATCCTTGGCATCGCCAAGCAGCCCCGGTTCGCCATGTCGTTCGGCATGGCGTTCTTCTCTCTCTCGATTTCAATGAGCCTGGCGGGAGTAAAGTTAAGTGACCTGCGTCATGCCGATCTGCGGCCCAGCGCCATCAAACGCAACTATTACGAGACTTCCGGCAAGGTCGTGAAGTACTACGAGAATATCCGCTTCGTCTATGAGATCGAATCGCGCGTGCGGGAGTTCAAACGAGCCACCACGCCCGCCGAGTCCGCGCCCCGAGAGGAAGAAAAAGACAAGCATCACAGAAACGACAACACCAGTGGACAGCCCGAACCCAGACAGGATCGCAACTACAGTCAAGAGGGACCCCAGCTCGTGCTGGTCTCCCTTACGGATAACCCACCTGTAGTGATACTGGCTCCACACAGGAGGTTTTCATGAACTGCGCCAACCATCCCGATATTGCCGCGATGGCATATTGCCGCACTTGCGGCAAGCCGCTGTGCGCCAACTGCACCCGAGACGTGAAGGGTGTGATCTATTGCGAGAATTGCCTCGCCGACCGGCTGCAAGGCGTCCAGCCCGCGGTCCTGCCGCCCGCGGCAGGATTCGTTTCATCCGCGTCGGCACCTATCGTGCCCGGCGGTGGGCCGAATCCCGCCGTGGCGGGCATTCTCGCTGGATTCTTTCCATTCGGCGTCGGCGCGGTCTATTGCGGGCAGTATGCCAAGGGATTGGCGCACCTGGTGATCTTCACATTGCTGGTGTGGGGCGAATCCGTTGTGGAGAACGATGGCCTGCATGTGATTCTCGCCTTTGGGATCGCCTTCTTTTACGTGTGGCAGATCATTGACTCTGTGCGTACTGCTCACGCGATCCAAGCTGGACAGCCCGCTCCGGATCCGTTTGGACTGGCTCAAGCTTTCGGAGCCGCAGGGCCACGACAATCAGTACAGCCACCGGAAAAACTGGAGGCGCCGCGGATTCCGGCGGCGGCAGTCGTCCTGATCGGCCTTGGCATTGTGTTTCTGCTGCACACAGCCGGGATTTTCGAACTCAATGACAACTTGATTCTACCCATGATCCTGATTGGCCTCGGAGGCTGGTTGTTTGCCAGGCAGCGCGGCCTGATCGGCTCTCGGAGAGTCAATCGGCGGGGACGGACCCCGAGTCCGATGGGTCCTGCAGTCCTAGTAACGCTGGGCGTGCAGTTCCTTCTACACAGCCTCCACCTGATCAGTTTTGAGCGTACCCTGCCAGCTCTGCTGGTCGTGATCGGATTGGTGATGATCTTGCAGCGTAGTCGCGCAATCTCCGCGAGCGGTGACGGACAACCGCCAATGCCGCCCGGAACGGGACCGACCGGTGTCAAAAACGGCGACGTTCAGGCGCCTACCAGTGAGGTGAGAAATGGCTAGTCCAACGCAGATTCCTCCACCCACTTACCGGCGCTCATTCTCCGGCCCGATCATCCTCATCGCGATTGGCATTGTGTTTCTCCTGGGAACCATGGGCGTTCTGGACTGGCACAATCTCGGTCACTGGTTTGCCCACTACTGGCCAGTGCTGCTCATCATCGCGGGCGTGATCAAGCTGATCGAATATCAGCAAGCGCAACGGCAGGGCACGCGCGCTTCCGGGATCAGCGCAGGCGGCGTTTTTGTTATTATCGCAATCATCTTTTTTGGACTTATAGCCACTCAGACTTCCCGCTTCTGGGGACAACTCAGGGACCAAATCGACATCAGCGATGACGGTGACTTTCCGTTTTTCGGATCCAAATACAACTTTGACGACCAGCTCGCTCAAGCATTCCCGGCCGGAGCGAGTCTCCACGTTACCGACACTCGCGGCGCCGTGAATATCAGCGCCTCCGAGGATGATCAGATCCGCGTGGTTGTCCACAAGCGAATCAGCGCCGAAAGTCAGGGAGACGCCGACAAATGGAACGCCAGCACTAAACCGCAGATTACCGTCAGCGGAAGCGTTGTCACTCTGAACGCGAATAACCAGGGCGCCGGCGATCATTGGGTGGCGGAGGATCTGAACATTTCCATTCCGCGCAAGGCTGCGGTAGTCCTCTCCACGCGCTACGGGGATGTCGGCATCATCGGTCGCGAGGGTAACCTCGACATTACCAGTCAGCACGGCGACGTCACGACCACGGATATTAACGGCAAAGTCAGCCTCAACCTGGATCACAGCTCAGCGCGGATTTCACAGGTCGCCTCCGATGTGTCCATCGAAGGGCGCGCCAACGATGTTTCGATCGAGGATGTCAAGGGCGCAGTACACCTGGATGGTGAATTCATGGAAAGCGTGAAGCTGGCGAAAATCAGCCAGCCCGTCACCTTCAAGTCGTCCCGCACGGATATGGATTTCTCGCGGTTGGACGGCGATCTGAATCTGGACTCGGGCGACCTGCAAGCCTCGGATGTGATCGGTCCCCTGCGCCTGACCACGCGATCGAAAGATATTCGCTTAACCGGCGTCTCCGGCGATGTGCGGCTGCAAGATGAAAACGGATCGGTCGAACTGCGCATGAACAAGATGGGCAGCATGCAGGTCGACAATCGCAAAGGCGACATACAGATTTATCTCCCCGACAAGGCAGGCTTCCAGGTCGACGCGCACGCCCGCAACGGAGAGGTCGAATCCGATTTCGACCAATTGAAGATCGACAACTCGAACGACCAAGCAGTCGCCACGGGAACCATAGGCGCAGGCGGACCGCGCCTGGTGGTCAACAACGAGCACGGAACCATCGAGATTCGTAAAGCCTCGTCATTGGCGGAAGTGCCCGAGCCGCCACCTCCGCCGAAGGCACCCAAAGCGCCTCACGCCCCGGAACCGAAAACTCCGCAGGTCACGGAGAACTAGGTATCGCAGAAATCAGAAGTCTGATGAGGCGCGGCCAGACCGGTCCGCGCTTCGTTGTTCAGCACCCCCATACGCCAATCGACCGATTTGACGGATTTGAGGTAGCGGTGCAGTTTGGCAAATCTCAGCTAATGGTTGTCATCCTGAGACAAAATTCTTGAGCAAACAAAAAGGCCCCGCATTTTCGCGCGGGGCTTTTGCGTACTGTGAACGTTCTCTACTGGACGGTAAAATTCTTCTTGCTCGCAGTTGTTCCGCCCGCATTCGTAACTGCGATTGGACCGGTGGTCGCGCCTTGCGGCACGGTCGCCAGTAAGTTGCCGGTGTTGAGCACCTGGTACGCCGCGCTCACTCCGTTGAATGTGACCGCAGTCGCGCCGATGAAGTGACTTCCTTGAATCATGATCTCGGTGCTTACCTTGCCGCTTGACGGATTGAAGCTCACAAATAATGGCTTTGGCGGCGCGAGAGCAGCGTCAAGGCGGAAAACCACACCACTGCCTACCTGGCCCTGTCCGACCGAACCACCGCCGAAGGTGACGCCCAGGAGTGTCCCATCGCTCGATTGAACAACTGGCGCGTTGGGGCCCCCACCGTTCGTGCCATCGAAGGGAATGGTGCGCAGCAGCGAACCCTTCCGCGTAATTGTGGCGAGAGCTCCCAGCCCAGCGCCGTCCTTGAAGAACATGCTCCATAGATTCAAGTCAGATGCCTGAGTGACGTATTGCAGGCTGTCGTGGAAGGTAGGTGAAATCGGAAGCTCCTCAAATCCAGCACCGGCCAGGCTGCTTACGAAAATACCTCTGCGCGAGATGCCGTAGAGCTTGCCATCGGAGCCCTGGACCGGACGGGAAGTGGGGAAATCCGAGTACCTGAAGGTGTGCAGGGTGCTGTACTGACCTGATGGAGTGACACGGAAAAGGACGGTGAACAAGTCAAGCGCTCCCAGCGTAGTCCCGTATATGTTGCCGTCCGAAGCCGACGTCATTCCTATGCACTGAGGTCCGTCCACGCTAAGGTTGAATGTGTGCAAAAGAGCATAGGCGCCGGCGGGCGTAATGCGGAACAAGGTTCCTGGGAAGGAGTACGTGGTCGCGCCATACAGGTTGCCATCTTTTGCGAGTACGAGAGTGAAGGGTTGGTTGCCGTCGGCGCAATTCGTGAGCGAACAAAAGCTGTGCAGAACTTGGATGTCTCCGGCCCGGTTTAGCTTGAATACCACGCCCTGGTTATTCGCCCCGCCGCCTCGGGCCGTGCCGTAAAGAAATCCGTCATTGCCTTCAACCAGACTGTTTGGGTCGCCGCCGTTTGGATAGTTTCCCTTCTGGTCAGCGACAAACGTATAAACGGTCGTCAATTGGCCCGCCGGGGTGATTTTGAAAACGGTTCCGGCGGCCTGGTTGCCGACGCCACCTGAGGGTGTCGTGCCATAAAAATTGCCATCCGCAGACTGGAGCAGCTCATTTGGACTCTTGCCGTCCGGGCAGGTCTTGCCGCTTGAATCGCAAGCGAAGCCGAACAGTTGAGTAATCGCTGGTTTTGGTGGTTGAGCGTACACGGTCGTCGCGAGTAACACGCCGAGGACCAGGGCTAGGGTGAGATTGAGGGATCTCTTCACTGTACAACTCCTTTTCAAGGTGGCCGGTGAATAGTCACCGAGCCGGTCGAACTGACCGGCCCGAGTATGAATTGAGCCGCAACTAAGGTTGTCTGCGAGCTGTAATAAATTGGTAAAAAGGCCGAGTGTAAGTCACACAAACGGCCGCCTCCTGCGCCTCAGCCCACGCCCGTGTTATGTTTGATTTCCTATTTGCGACTTGGTGCATTGGCAAAAGGACAGTCTGAAACATGATCCGTTCTTATAAGGGCATCACGCCGGCAATTCCGGCCTCGTGTTATGTGGACGATTCGGCCCAAATCATCGGCGACGTGGTTCTAGGCGAACACGCCAGCGTCTGGATGAACGCTGTGCTCCGCGGCGACGTGCACTCTATCCGCATAGGCCCACACTCCAATGTGCAGGACTGCAGCGTACTGCACGGCATGAAAGAGCAATACGGAGTCTTCGTCGGCGAATACGTCACGGTCGGCCATTCCGTGACGCTGCACGGTTGCGTAATCGAAGACCGCTGCTTGATCGGGATGGGTTCGATCATTTTGAATGGCGCGCGCGTTGGCGCAGGCTCGATCATCGCCGCCGGCACGTTGATTCCCGAGAAGACGATCGTTGATCCCGGCTCGCTCTGGATGGGCTCGCCCGGCAAATTCCGCCGCAAGCTGGAGGAGAAGGATCAAGAGAACATCATGCGCTACGCTAACAATTACTTGGGATACAAAGAATCGTACTTGCGAGAGCGTTGACCAGTGTTACCGGCCGTGCTGTCATCCTGAGCGAAGCGAAGGATCTATGAACTTAGTCTGTGCTAGCGAGTACACAGATCCTTCGCTTCGCTCAGGATGACAACACTCAAGCCAGAAGCTAGAAGCCAGAGCTAATGATCAAAGCCGTCCGAGGAACGCGCGATCTACTCCCGCCGGAAACGGCGCTGTGGAACTTTGTGGAAGCGGCGGTGCGCGATGTGTTTCGCGCCTACAACTTTCACGAGATCCGGACGCCGATTTTCGAAGAGACGCAACTTTTTTCCCGTGGCGTCGGCGAAGAGACGGACATCGTCGCGAAGGAAATGTTTACGTGGGAGGATGGGGAACGATTTAATGAAAGAAAATTGATCGACGCGTGGCTAGAAACAAACCGAGGGGACAATCCTGCTCATGTTCAAGCTGGGCGCGTGAATAAATATGCTGCAGGTATGTGGCTGGCAGACTTGAATGACTTAGGAGTAATCCATGTCCTGCGGGGTATGCAAGGCCCTCCACCAGCAAATCTTCCAGTAAGTCGTGAGGAGTTTGTTGCTTTTGCGCCCAATGTCTCGTCCGATGCAATTAACAATTTGAAAAAGGCACGCAACATCGTCAAGGAACGTTACGCCAATGAATTTGGCCAACAGTGGATCTATCTTAGACTCGTTGTTCCAGCCAATGCCACCGGCAATTCCCCATGGGTTCATACTGACGATGTGGAGATTGAGGGTTTCGCAGGAACCTTCTTCTCAAGTTCACAGTCTCTTACCCTCCGCCCCGAAAACACGGCTGGCGTAGTCAGGGCATATATCCAGCACGACTTGGAAAAACGCGGCTTGAACAAGCTCTACTACATCGGGCCGCAGTTCCGCCGCGAACGTCCGCAAAAGGGACGATATCGCCAGTTCTATCAGATCGGCGCCGAGATCATCGGCCCGGCGAGCGCGGGCAGCGAATCCCCCGCGCGCGATGCCGAAATTCTGGAACTACTGGCCACGCTCCTCGACCGCCTCGGCATCGAAAACTGGACGCTGCAATTGAACTCTGTTGGCTGCCCCAATGATCGTGCCGCTTACGACGAGGCGTTGCGCAAAGCGCTCGAACCTGTCGTCGGACAAATGTGCGCCGATTGCCAGCGTCGCGCTGTCACCAATCCGCTGCGTGTGTTTGATTGTAAAGTGCCCGCGGACCAGCCCATCATCGAAACCCTGCCGCGAATCAGCCAATTCCTCGACGAGCCCTGCCGCCAGCATTTCGAGCAGGTGCAAGAGATCCTGAAGTCAGTAGAGGTCGAGTTTCATCTAAACGACCGCCTGGTCCGCGGCTTGGATTACTACACGCGCACCGCCTTTGAGTTTACGCACGGCGCCCTGGGCGCGCAGAACGCAATCCTTGGCGGCGGACGCTACGATGGTCTTTCCGAATCGATCGGCGGACCCAGCGCTCCTGGGATCGGGTTTGCCATTGGCGAGGACCGTCTGGTGCTGGCGCTGAAGGAATCGGCAGAAGCGGTGCAACGCAAGCCCGATGTTTATATCGCCCCACTGGGCACGGGCATGGATCGCGAGGCCGCTCGCCTGGCGCGCGAGTTGCGCCGCCATGATATTGTCGCCGACCTGGGCGACGAGACTTTTCGTCTAAAGAAATCCTTTGAGACGGCGAGCAAGTTGGGCGCGCGCCTCATCCTGATTGTGGGTGAGAACGAAGTCAAAGCCGGCGCCTTCACGCTCAAGAATCTAGAAAGCGGAGAACAGGTGTCCGTGCCCCGCGCCGAACTAGCGCAGAAGATTCAATCGGGCAGTTAGCCGGGCAACTCGGGCAGAATCGAAGCACCACCATTTATAATCTGGAATTCTCCTATTCTTCTCTGAAAGGCACAATTTGCTCGACTTCTTAGGCGACCTGCAACGCACCCATCGCTGTGGCGCTCTGCGCGCCTCCGACTCCGGCCAAAAAGCCGTGCTCATGGGCTGGGTGAACCGCCGCCGCGACCTTGGCAACCTCATTTTTGTTGACGTCCGCGACCGTTCCGGTATTACGCAGGTCGTGTTCAACAAAGAGCGCGATCCGGCCATCCACGAGAAGGCCAGCCAACTGCGCAGCGAGTATGTCATCGCCGTAATCGGCAAGGTAAAGCAGCGCACCGCCGACACTTTCAACAAGAACATTCCCACCGGCGAAGTCGAGTTGATCGCGGAGGAGTTGCGCATCCTCAACGAAGCGAAGCAGCCGCCATTTCTCCCCGGCGACACGGTTCTGCCCAACGAGGAAATGCGCCTTAAGTACCGCTACATCGATCTGCGCCGCGATGCCATGCAGCAAAACATCGAGCTGCGCCACAACGTTGCGATCGCGATTCGCAGCTATCTCTCGGCACAGGGATTCTTCGAGATCGAAACCCCATTCATGACGCGGTCCACGCCGGAAGGCGCGCGCGATTATCTTGTCCCCAGCCGGGTGCAGCCGGGTTCGTTCTACGCCCTGCCCCAGTCGCCGCAACTGTTCAAGCAAATTTTGATGATCTCGGGCTTCGACCGCTACTTCCAGATCGTGCGTTGTTTCCGCGACGAAGACCTGCGCGCCGACCGCCAGCCTGAGTTCACCCAGATCGATTTGGAAATGTCTTATCCCCAGCCCGAGCGGGTGTGGGAGGTGGTCGAGGGATTTCTGACCTCAGCCTTCAAGACCGCGGGACACGAGATCAGGCCCCCGTTCCCGCGCATGAGCTACGACCAGGCAATCCGCCTCTACGGCAGCGACAAGCCCGACATGCGTTTGCCCGCGATGACCGATGTGCGCGCGGCGTTCACAGTGGAAAATCTCGCGACTCTAACGGTAAGCCCGAGCCTTCCGGTGGTCGCGATCCGGATTCCGAAAGTCGGCGAGCTCTCGCGCAAAGACCGTGACGACATCAAGCCGCTGTTCATCGCGAAAGGCGGAGCAAAGTTATTCGAGGACTTCAAGCGGCTGGAGAAGAACTTTCCCGAAGCCGCGACCAGGATTCGCCAAGAAACCGCCGCTGAAGCTGACGACCTGATCGTGGTCGTTGCCGGCGACGGTAAACCGGCGGAGCACAAATCCGAAGGCGGCGTGAAGCCCGAGGTCAAGCAGCACGACCACGCCGTCTACACTGCCGCTGGCTTGCTGCGTCTCGCGCTTGCCCAGAAATATGCCGACCGGCACTGTGCTTTCAAGAAGAGCGGCGATCCAGAAAAAGACTACCGCTTCCTTTGGGTCACCGATTTCCCCATGTTCGAATGGGACGAAGAGGGCAAGCGCTGGGCCGCCGCTCATCATCCCTTCACCTCGCCGCACGAGCACGACATGGACAAGCTCGAGTCGGATCCGGCTTCCGTGCGCGCGCTGGCCTATGACGTCGTGCTCAACGGAACCGAGCTGGGCTCCGGCTCCATCCGTATTCACCGCCAGGATATTCAGAGCAAAATCTTCCGCGCCCTCGGCATGACCGAAGACGAGGCCCGCGCCCGCTTCGGCTTCTTCCTCGAAGCGCTGGAGTATGGCACTCCTCCCCACGGCGGCATCGCGTTGGGATTGGATCGCATTGTGATGATCCTCGCAGGAGCCGACAGCCTGCGCGAAGTAATCCCGTTCCCGAAGACAGCAAGAGCAGTGGACTTGATGGTGGACGCTCCGACCCCAGTGAGCGAGTCACAACTGAAAGACTTGGGGATACAGATAAGCAGAAATAACATTTAGCCACTGCCAACGCGTCCGAACTGGAAGCCCATGAAAATAAAGATCGGCCACCAGTCCGGCCAATACCGAACGGAGCTTTTTGAAAGGTTAATCTTTCATCTCCTTGCCGCCGTTTTTCCTGAGTCGTTCCACCCAAAACCGCGATTTTACCGCAGCCCGGTAGAGCTGAGCTGGCGCAAATCCGGCATGAACGAAAGGCCACGTTCAGAATCGAGCATGGCCTTTTTCGTTCTTAAGTCGCTTCAGTCTTAATGCGCTTCAGTGATCGCTGCGTTCGTTGGAGCGGTTGACGTGTCGGTGGCTACTTCCGTTTTTTCCGGGGCGGCGATGGGCGGGATTTTCACCGTGGACAGGATCCAATTCAGCTTGCGAAAGACTTCGTTGCGATCTACCGGCTTGACGGGCGGCTTCACGGCGGGTTTGGTCTCGTCCGGGATGGCTTCCGCGGCGGTTTCCAGGCCCAGGGCGAATTCGTAGCAGCTTCCGTTCTGGAAGACGTGATAGTACTTCACGTCGGCCTGGTTGTTCTCTTCTCCAGCGAAGCCTTCCACTGCATGGAACTCAGTGGCGCCAACTTTTGTCTTTGACGTTGCGACTGGATCAGTTTCGGGGTTACTGCTTTCTGGAAACGCGAATTGCTCGCACTCCTCAGAGCTCAGCTTGGGATTTACGCTGACATTGAAGAACGCTGTATTGAAGTTTGTGCCGGCATAGAGTTTGCGGGGCAGTTCTACCGCGCTGATGGTGGTGCCACCGGGCTGGATGAAATTCGTTTCCAGTGGCCCCAGGCCGACCAGTTCTTGATTCGCCTGGTCGCCTTCCTTCAGGTTTCCATACTTGGGGTAGCGGAAGGAGACTCCATACGTAGGATTGGTGTACGTAGAAGCCGACAACTTTCGCTGACGTGACTTCTTCTTGGCGGGCGGCTGGCTTGCCGCCGGCGCGGATGTTGAAATGGGTTGGGTCGAGATCGATGTGGGCTGACTGGCTACGGTCTGATTTGGCGTGGCAATGGTTACCGTTTTGTCGGATTCTTTCGAGCAGCCACTTTCCAACAAAAAGACTCCTAGCAGCGAGGTTGCTATCAGCGAGCCGACGAGCGCGGCAGTTTTTTGCTTGCCGGTAAGTTTGTTTGGGTTTGAGTGTGGACGTTGTGCTTCTGACGATTGGTTGAGCGATGTTTTTTCCTGTGGTTTTGTTTCTGGTTTCTTGTCCGGACTTCCGGATAATCCGAGTTGTGTGAAATGCGTCATATTGGCCTCCTGTGCTGGTTCCCCAGTCACGGACGGTAGGAGCAAGCTCGCAGCCGTTCGGAGGTACGCTGATTCCACTAGGGTTAGACGAAGGCCGGTTCAGAAAGAGCGTGGTCCGCGGGAGACGCTGTGGCGGGTGGGACACGACCGCGGCATTAAGGGTTCGAGTCAGCGTGGCAAACAAACTGTGAGCGGAGAAGAGTGTCCGCTCCACACACACGAGTTGGGCCACGTTGCCGAAGCAGCGTGGCCCCCTTTTGTTTCGTCATGGTTGGGACTAGAAGAGCGCGGTGGGCCGCCGCTTCCAGGTCTTGCCTTTCTCTTTGGCAATATTTTCCATGTCGGTCACGTAGGCGCTTGTCTGGGTCAGCACGTGGTGCAGGTCGTTGCCGACGCTGATGAAGGTGAATCCCTTTTCCAGGAATTCACCCACGCGAGCGGTGCCGAAGAGGAAGATGCCTAGAATGACTTTGTTTTTGCGCGCGTGCTCGACGAGTTTCTGCGTGGCCGCTCCCAGTTCCGGCGAGGTGTACATGTGCGGGAACTCGTATTTCTCGTAGAGGCCCATCGACATGCACAAGTCGTTTTGGCCGAGGAACAGGATATCGACGCCGGGGACGGCAGCGATCTCGGCGATGTTGTCGATGCAGGAAGCCGTTTCCACTTGCATCGCGACGATGAGGTTGTTGTTGGCGTTGCCGGCGTAGCCGAGCAGGCCGGCCTTGTTCATGCTGCGCTGAGGAAAGTAAACCGAGCGCGTGCCGGTGGTGGGATATTTGTTGCAACTCACCGCCTGCCGCGCTTCTTCCGCGGTGTTGATATAGGGCACGAGGACGCCATCCGCGCCCAGGTCGAGGGCTTGCTGAATTCCCGGGCGGTCGTCGTATCCGCCGACCCTGACCATGGACTTGGCTCCGCCGTTGGCGATGGCGCTCAGCATGGCGGAAAGTTTCTCGTAGCCCATGGGACCGTGTTGGGTATCCACCAGCAACCAGTCGTAGCCGCTGTGGGCCAACTGCTCGGCGACGGTAGGGCTGTGCGCGTTCAGGAAGAGGCCCATCTTGGGCGTGCCTTCGCGCAGTTGCTTCTTGAAATCGGCGCCACTGAGGGCGGCTTCGGACATATGAAAATTCCTCCTGGAGAAAGTTATTTAGTTTAACCTACTCGGCGATGCACGGGCAGAGGGGTGTTCTTTATTCTGCCAAAGGCCGTGACCCGGGAACAATTTGCGTGCCCAATGCTGCCAACACAGCTATGCGCAAAGTGTCATTTCCGGTTGACAAGGGGCTTATCCTGAAAGCACTCGACGAAAGGATTGGCGAGTGAAACGCGTTCTCCCAATGGTCATGATGCTGTCAGGCGCTTTGGTACTAGTCACGTCTTGGGGCTTGGCTTGGCACCTAGCGGGGTACGTCACGGTTGGAGCGTTTGGAGCAATCGTCAGAGCGCCAGACGACCCGACGATGCACCGACAGCTCGATCTTTGGATGATTTACTTCGTAGTATCCCTCGGAATTACCGTCCGGCTTTTCGTGGTCTATCGCAAAGGCAAACGCAATCTGTGGAAATCAGACTGACCCAGTACGCTAGGCACAACCCCGCTTGCAATCATTCTCGCGGACGTAGAAAATAGGCGGCCTCTGCTTACAACAGCCATTCCGGCGGCGGATCGTGGAAAGCTTTCTCCCGCGCTCTGGCGCGTACTCGCATTGCTGGGGTTGTCGGTCTTCATCAACTACATCGACCGCGGCAACCTCTCGATCGCCGCGCCTCTGTTGAAAGACGAGTTTGGTCTTTCGGCATCGCAACTTGGAATTTTGCTTTCTTCGTTCTTCTGGACCTATGCCTGTTTCCAGATTGTATCGGGATGGCTGGTGGACCGGTTCGACGTCAAATGGGTGATGGGCGTGGGATTTTTTCTTTGGTCCACCGCTACTGCCGTCACTGGAGTCGTGCATGGGTTCGCGGTATTGCTGGCGGTGCGGCTCGTGCTCGGCGTCGGAGAGTCGGTTGCCTATCCTTCTTACTCGAAGATACTGGCGCGGCATTTTCCGGAGGAGCACCGAGGTTTCGCTAATTCGGTGATTGTCGCGGGATTTGCCTGCGGACCGGGATTCGGCATGTTCGCGGGCGGGATGCTGATGGCGAGGTTCGGTTGGCGTTCGTTCTTCGTTGTGCTTGGTCTGGGCAGCCTGGTCTGGCTGCTGCCGTGGTTCAAATGGATGCCGCGCGGACAGCCCGCGGTTGCGGAACGTCTGACGCAGGCGCCCGGCATCCCGGAGATTTTGCGGCAGCGATCGGCGTGGGGCACCTGCGCGGGTCTTTTCTGCACAAATTATCTGGTGTACTTCCTGATTACCTGGCTGCCTTTTTATCTGGTTCGCGAACGCCATTTCTCCATGGAGAAGATGGCGAAGGTTGCGGGAGTGTCCTACCTGTCCGCTGCCGTAATCGCGACCTTATGTGGCCGGCTTTCCGACCGGTGGATCGCGGGGGGCGGAACTCCGACGCGCGTGCGCAAGACGTTTACCGGGGTGGGCATGACGTGCGCCGCCATTTTCCTGGTCAGCTGCGTGGTTGCTGGTCCGGCGCTTTCGATCGCTATGCTGATCCTGGCGACCATATCGCTGGGGGTATGTGCTTCCAATATGTGGGCGATCACTCAGACGCTGGCCGGGCCTCAAGCGGCGGGCCGATGGACGGGAGTGCAGAACTTCGTGGGAAATCTGTCCGGGGTCGTGGCGCCGGCGCTAACCGGCTTCGTGGTCGATCGCACGGGACAGTTCTTCTGGCCGTTCGCCATCACGGCAGGGGTCTGCTTGCTGGGCGCGATTTCCTGGGTCTTTGCGGTCGGTCCGGTGAAGCAGGTCGAGTGGAAGCTGCAACCTCGTTTTCTTCGAGAGACGTGACCCGAGACAGCTAGCCCGCACCGCACGAGCAACTATTCGAACTGCTTTCGGAAGCTGGCGAGTTGTTGTTTCAGGTCAGCCACTTCTTTTCGGAGGTCGGCTGTCTCATCTTCCAGACGCGTGATTCGGTCGGTGTCACCTGAGTTGCTGGGGACAAACGCGGGCGAGGGCGCCCGCACCACATCAGCAGCGTCCTCCACATCACCCGCGAGCAGGTGCATATAGCGGGCTTCTTTGGTTCCGGGTTGTCGGGGGAGCACTCTGACCAGCGGAGGGTCGCGCTGCATCAGGCGTTGCAAAGTGGATTGTACTTCGGTGAGGTCTTCGAAGCGGTGCATGCGCTCGGTGCGCCCGCGGAGTTCGCCGGGCGTTTGGGGGCCGCGCAGTAACAAGACACAGAGGATGGCGGTCTCGCCCCGAGTGAAGTTGAAGGCTTCCTGAAGCCGATGCTCGTACTTGGTGACGCGGCTGTCGGCGCTGCTGGTGGGGCCGGCGAGACGTTTTTCCTGGAGAGTGTTCAACGCTTGCCCCACTGCCTCTTCGTCCAGATTCATCACTGGATCGCGGTTGTTTTTCTGGTTGCATGCGTTGACTAGCGCGTTCAACGAAAGGGGATAGTAATCCGGAGTGGTGACGTCTTTTTCTATCAGCGAGCCGAGCACTCGAGTTTCGACCTGGTTCAGTATTATGTTCATGTACGTGACACCTTCTCCGACAGATCTAGCATCTTTGCGGCACGGAAATGTTGTAGCGCCGGCATCTTGCCGGCTGTCGCGAGGGCATCCTGCCCTCGCCAGTGCGGGCGGGACGCCCCCACGACAGCCGCCGAGACGGCGGCGCTACACGACCATCAGCCTCCAGAGATTGTACAGATGCTACGGGCACGTGATTGCAGGCCGTAGAAGCAAGTCGAGCTTCGCTCGACCGGACAGCCGAGGGCGGCTGTCCCCACACGAGCAAGGTCAACGTCTCCGGGCAGGAGTGCCCGCGCCACACTTGCCAATAGATTCCTTTAATCCGTCTCATAAGCTTTTTTGATTGGCAGGGGGAGGTGCTCCGCGATACTCTAGCAAGTTCTGATCATCCCCCGAAATATATTTGAGTCTTGGCGCAAAACTTAAAGGAGATCCATGCCGACCGAACTGCGAAATTTCCTGGCCATCCCATACGACGAACTGGAAGAGATGAATTTGAGCGCGAAGGAGCAACGCCAGAGTCGGGTTGCCACTCACAAGATTCAAGAAGAGCGCTTGAAATACTTGACCGGCGAAAAACGGATCAAGGCCGTGACCGTGCTGTTCAGCGACCTGGAAGGCCGTCTGCACATGCTGGATTACGACAAGAAGTTCCTGCTCAAGAGCTGGGACAATCTGACTTTTGACGGTTCTTCGATTCGCGGTTTTACGGCTCAGCGGGAAAGCGATCTTCGCCTGGGCATTGACTGGAGCGCATTCTACTGGGGTCCAGCCGATGTGTTTGGGCCGGGCAAGGTACTGGTTTTCGGGGATGTGATCGATAAAGGAGGCACGCCTTACAGTGCCGACATCCGCGGCATCCTCAAGACCTATGCCGAGGGACTGCACAAGAAACATGGCTACACGCTGAACGCGGCCAACGAAATCGAAGGCTTCCTGTTTCAGGGGCCGGACGCGGAGCGCCGCTACCACGAATCCGGCAAGTTCGAGTACGTCAACACCGGCGGCTACTATCATTCGCTGCCCGGCGATGTGTTGCGCACCTTCATCGATACCACGGCGGAAGTGCAGCGCAGCATGGGTTTCCAGAATGAAAAAGATCACCCCGAAGTGGCGCCCTCGCAGTTCGAGATCAACTACGGCTACGGCGAAGTGGTGGCTGCGGCCGACCAGATTCAACTCTACAAGCTGATCTGCCGCCAGGTGGCAACCCGGATGGGTTGCACGGCTTCGTTCCTTCCCAAGCCGGTGGTGGGCGTGAACGGCAGCGGAATGCACACCAATGTTTCGATCAGCGAAGGCGGCAAGAATTTGTTCTGGGATGCGAAGGGCGAGGAGAAGCTCAGCAAAATGGGGTGGGAGTTTATTGATCGTATTCTTACTCACGGCAATGATCTTTGCCTGCTGCTGAATGCCAGCGTCAACGCCTACCGCCGCCTGGACCCGCATTTTGAGGCGCCGAACCAGATCAAGGCGTCGGCCACGGATCGCGGCTCCATGATTCGCATTCCGATCGGCAACGAGAAGAGCATGCGCGTGGAAGTTCGTTCGGTTTCTCCGGATGCGAATCCTTACTTGGTCATGTTGTCGATCTTCAAGACTGGCCTCGATGGCGACACGGCGAAGATCAAGAACCTGCGCCAGGCGCAGCGCTACTTGCCAGATAACATCTATGACGCGCTGGCGAATTTCCGCAACGCGGAGTGGACGACGAAACTGCTGGGCGAAGACGTGAAGGCTCGCTACGCGGACTTGAAGCAGGCTTCAGCGGATCGCTGTCCGCGGCTGCTGGGAACGTTCGTCAAGGCTCCCGAAGTGCAGTATCACCACGATGTGTATAACCAGTTTTTGTGGAATTTGTTCTAATCGTCCGCGAAAGGCTGCTTTGCTCGGGATGACAAGGAAATAGAGTGTCAAGACTGCGGAGCGTTGTTCCGCCTGGGACGGGCGAGTCGCCCGTCCCCACACGGCCCGTTTCCACACGGCCAGTGGCCACAATCAAAGTGGAATCGTCGTAGCACCTCCGTGCGCCACAATTCATTGAAAGCCGGAGCACGCGGCTGTCATAATCAACTGTTGACGGAGCGTGCTTCCTGGCTACAACCTCACTGACTACAAATTTAGAAGAGCGCTGGCTGCCGGCGTCCGTTCTCTGCCTGCGCGATTACAGTCTGAACAAGTTCCTGCGTGATTTTATCGCTGGGGTGACGGTCGGACTGGTTGCTTTGCCGCTGGCCATGGCGTTTGCCATCGCGTCCGGACTGACGCCGCAGGCAGGAATCTATTGTGCCGTGGTGACCGGATTCCTGATTTCTGCTCTGGGGGGATCGAAGACGCAGATCGGCGGTCCGACTGGCGCATTTGTAGTGGTGATAGCGGGAATTGTCGCTGTGCACGGCGTGGATGGACTTTTTATGTGCACAGTGATGGCCGGCGTTCTGCTCATCATTCTCGGGGTGACGGGCATGGGCACGGCGGTGAAGTTTATCCCACGGCCCATCGTGATCGGTTTCACCAATGGAATCGCGGTTCTGATTGCGAGTACACAGATCAAGGATTTCTTTGGATTGACCATCAGCAAAGTTCCTGGAGAGTTCTGGCTGCGCATGGAAAGCATCGCAGCCAACTTTCATACGTTGTCGTACGCAGCGACGGTTCTCGGCGCCGGTACGCTGGTGACGCTGCTGGTATGCCGTGCGGTTTCGAACCGCATTCCCGGACCCATCGTGGCGATGATCGCAGGCACGGCCGCGGTAGTCGCGCTCAAACTGCCGGTCGAAACCATTGGAACGCGCTTCGGCGGGATTCCTGGCGGGCTGCCCCACTTCGCTATTCCGCATTTCCGCGCCGATCTCATTCACGGGTTGCTGGGTCCCGCATTCACGGTCGCGATGCTGGGCGCCATTGAGTCTCTTATGTCGGCGGTGGTGGCGGACCGCATGAGCAATGACCATCACAATCCGAACGTCGAACTGATGGCGCAGGGCGTGGCCAACATTGTTTCACCCATGTTTGGTGGGCTGCCCGCCACGGGCGCGATTGCGCGCACTGCAACCAATATCCGCGCTGGCGCTCAGACGCCAGTCGCCGGAATTATTCACGCGCTGACTCTTGTCTGCGTGCTACTGTTCGCCGCGCCTCTGACCAGTTTTATTCCGATGGCGTCGCTGTCGGCGATTTTGCTGGTGGTCGCCTACAACATGGGCGAATGGCGGGAGATCCCGCAACTGCTGAAGCTGACCAAGACCGACATCAGCATCTGGCTGGTTACGTTCGCGCTCACTGTGTTTGCCGACCTCACGGTGGCGGTCGAGGCAGGGATGATTCTGGCGGCGTTGCTATTTATTGGCCGGGTCGCGAACACCACTACTGTGTCTCAGGTCACCGATGACTACGTCGAAGATGGGCGTGTGCATATCTTGCAGGACAAAGACATTCCCTACTACGCAACCATTTTCCGCATTCACGGGCCCTTTCTGTTTGGGGCGACGGATAAAGTCGCGGTGATCACGGAGAGAATCCATGAGTTGCCGCCGGTAGTCATTCTGCGCCTGCGCAACATGACTGCGATCGACGCGACGGGGTTATACGCGCTGGAGGAAGTTGCGCGGGAACTGCATGCGGCCAAGCGGACCCTGATTCTTTGTGGCGCACGGGAGCAGCCAGCTCAACTCATTCGGCAGGCAGAGTTTGAAGACGTGATCGGACGCAAGAACATTTGCGAGAACGTGCAGGAAGCTCTGCGGCGGGCGGAAGACGTCTTTGAGAGGATGGAGAGTAAGGCCGCGGCGGGCGCCAAGTAAAGATCGGTCCTCCCCCGAGGCCGAACTTATGGGCCCATTTCGACGCCCGCCGAGACTGTGCGGTATTACGGCTTGGTTGCGGCGACGGTGGGCAGGGGTATTTGCGCTATCCCCAAGTAGCTATTCACCGCTTGAGCAGATAAGCCCGTGCTGACGGCGATCTGTGCGACCGTCTGGCCCTGTGTTTTCAGAAGCCGGACTTCCGCGCTAACCGGAAGCTTTACCGTATCCACTGTAGGCTCAATTTTGGTGGGCTGCTGGACAGATGCGGCTGGTGTAGTTGTGGTTTGTGGTTGCGGTGCGGTAGCTTGCGCCGCTGCAGCTAAGTCGGAAGCAGTGTTCCCGGAAATTGGAGTTGTTACCATGATCGTTCCCCCTTCACCCTACCGTTACTAAATACTATCGGTCATTCAGCTGGAAACATGAATTCCAGTCCGATGTCTGGGGGCAGGCGTTCCTATTGAACTGTTTCTAAGGAGCTTGGGCGAGTTTGGGTGGGGGCGGCGGCGCGCCACATCAGGTTAGTTTATTGCTCTGGACGAGCGATGCAACTGTCGGGTTGCTAGGTTGGGCTTCGCCGCTTTATAGTCTGTTTGCAGTCGGGAGGATCTCTCCATGCTCCGAATGCTCTTGCACTGGGTAGTCAGCGCGTTGGCCGTTTGGATCACCTCGCGCGTAGTGCCCGGCTTTTATGTGGACGGCGCGGCTGCCGCGCTCATCGCAGCCATTGTAATCGGACTGGTCAATGCGACGCTGGGAGTGTTTTTGAAGATCATCACGTTCCCGCTCACCATCCTCACCTTGGGAGTGTTCTGGTTTGTGATCAATGCCGTCATGCTCGAGCTCGCCTCGACGTTCGTACCGGGCTTTCACATACGAACTTTCGGGGCGGCCTTCGTGGGCGGGATCGTTCTCACGCTGGTGAACATGCTGCTGAAGTGGCTGGTGATGCCATCGCGGCACGGATATTGAAGCACGCGTGGGGATGGTGTGGCCCAACTGGGCCAATAATCCGGTATTCTCCGGAGTTACTTACTGACCGGCTTGCGCGGCTTGAGAGATTTCCACTCGTCCTCGGTCAGCAATCTTCCCAATGCGCTGAATTCGCCCGCGCCTTGTAGTTGTTCGCCGCCGTCCATCACAACCACCTCTCCGTTGATGTAGCAGGAACCATCGCTCACCAGGAATGCGGCGAGATTCGCCAACTCCTCGATGGTGCCGAAGCGGCGCAGTGGATTTCGCTCGCGGGCAAATTTTTCGAGCTCCGGTCGCGGAAGCAAGCGGGAGAACGCTCCTTCGGTCGGAATCGGTCCGGGAGCGATAGCGTTCATGCGGATGCCCCGGTCTCCCCATTCCACGGCGAGGCTGCGAGTGAGGGCGACGACTGCAGCTTTGGCCATGGCGGAAGGAACCACATATGCTGAACCGGTGGATGCATAGGTTGCGGCAGTGTTCAAGACGACTCCAGGGTGGGCAGCTTGCAACCATCGGCGTCCGCAAGCCATGGTTGCGTTGATCGTGCCCATGAGCACGATTCCAAGGACGGCTTCAAATGCGCCTGGAGACAGCTCTTCGGTGCGGGCCAGGAAGTTTCCAGCTGCGTTGTTTACCAGGATGTCGAGCGGGCCGTCTTTCCAAATGGACTCGATCATTTCTTCCACGCGCGGCAGATCGCGAATGTCGCAAGGGAGAGACCGAATCTTCTCCGGCGCCACGCGGCTCAGTTCGGCTTCCGCTTCGGATAGAACTTGCTGGCGGCGTCCGCAGATGTAAACCGTGGCGCCCAGCTCCAGAAAGCGGTGGGCCATGCCTTTACCTAAACCCGTGCCGCCGCCCGTGATGAGAATACGTTTGTCGTGCAGCAGGTCACGTTGGAACATGCGAACTCCCCGCCCTTGGCTCAATAGGGACTGCGAGAGATTGTAATCCAGGAACCCGGAATGCCCGGATCGCTTCGGCGGAAGGGCGACTATTTCTTCTTCAGCTTGCGGCGAATGTCGGGCCAGAATTCTTTCACCACGATCGTTATCGTGTCATACCCCACTTGCGTTCCCCAGACACTTGCGGTGTTCGACAGAGTGCGATCAGCGCTGGGGTGGTAGCTGTAGGTGGAAATGGCGGCCGACGCCGCACTGCCGAAAACCTCAGAGAAGTTGAATTGCTCATGTCCCGCATCGGTGCGCGTGACAACGGTGCGGCTGACTGCGTATCCAGTACGATGCCAAAATCCCCCTTGGCCTGACTGGAAGAAACGAGGATCCTGGCGGAGCAGGGACGGAAGGATAGCGCCGGTTATATAGTTTTCGATGGTACCGTCGGCAAAGGCTGCTCCGAAACGCTTTCCGTAGCCCTGAGTACCCTGCCCGTAACCGGGTTCGCTGTTTCAGCTTGGCTTATACCAGAGAGGAAAGCGTACCAAGGGACTTGGATGTAGTCGAAAGAGCCGCGAGTCACTACCTTGAATTTTTGCCCGACTGTGAGCGGCGGGACCTGCCCGGTATTTTCCAGTGTCAAGAAATTTGGCAGGGCGTAGAAAAGCCGGTCGTTCGATGTGCCCTCATTTTTTCCCGGGGCCTTCTTGTCCGGCGCGTCCTTGCTCTGGTCCGCGGGCTGGGATTGCTGAGATACAGGTGGGTTGGGAGGCGGCGTTTGCTGGGCGGCCGAGGTGAGCAAAAGCAAGTTTGCAAGAGCAAAGTAAAGAAGAGAGCGGGTCGCAAAAGTCTTCAAATGAATCCTGTATTTCAAGCCTCGCTCATGGCAGAAGCGGGGAATCTATTTGGTGAAGCGACGACACTAAGTTCTTGCGTTCGCAAGCCGGCGGAACGGGTTCCTTCTAGAGTAACAAAGGAGAACAGGAACGGAAAAACCGGACGCGCCGAACGTCCGCCACTCCGTTCGGGACTTTTCTTGTCCTGCACAAAAGGTAAACCCACCGGAATGAAATCCACTCGGGTTTTACATTACTTTACAGAACTGAAGTTTTCCGTTCCGAGGCCGAGTGTGGGTTGCTGAGCATCGGGACGCTTCGATCTCTACAATTTCTGCCGACAGTCGCCTCAACATGCCAATCGCCATAGAGTTTCTGGTAACCACGTGCACTGCAGGTCTGCTATGTTGACCATCTGAGAGCCAAAACAATCTGAACGCCTGAAATGGATGCCAACGCTGGATTTTGGATCATAGCCTTTGTTGTGGCGTTTCTCCTCCTTGCCGCCAGAGCACGGCGGCAACACAGGCCCATGCCATGGATCCACATTCTGTTCTTCTCCTCAGGCTTTCCTGCGCTGATTTATCAAATCGTCTGGCAGCGAGCACTGTTCGCCATATACGGTCTAAACATCCAATCAGTGACGATCGTCGTCAGCGCGTTCATGCTCGGCCTTGGGTTCGGCAGCTTAGCGGGTGGTGCACTCTCCAAGAATGCACGCCTGCCGCTGGTGGTATTGTTTGCAATTGCTGAGTTTGGAACAGCCGCGTTTGGAGTCGGGTCGCTTAAGCTATTCCGCTGGATCGCTGAATTCACCGCAAGTAGCTCCCCGTCAACGACAGGGCTGGCTGCCTTCTCATTGATCATTGTGCCTACGCTGCTCATGGGAGCAACTTTACCGCTTCTCGTCGAACATTTGGTGCGCTCATCGCAGAATATCGGAAGTTCCGTAGGCGGATTGTATTTTGCTAACACGCTCGGATCAGGCGTAGCATGCTTCGTCGCCGCGGATGTGTTGATGCGGCTTCTCGGCCAATCCGGATCAATCCAATTGGCTGCCTGCATTAATGTGCTCGTAGCGGCAGGCGCTCTTGTTTACACTTTTCGTTCAAAGCGCGGGAAGGAAGAAATTCCTAGCCCCGAGCGGCTGATGGAACTGCGTGTGAGCCAGAAGCAGGATCGCCTTTTACCTTTTCCGCTAGCTCTCGCGTGCGCAGCTTTCTGTGGCTTTGCTGCACTAGCTTACGAGATCATCTGGTACCGCTTGCTAACGTTCGCCGCGGGAGACACAGCGCGTGTATTCGCGTCTTTGCTGGGCAGCTACCTGCTTGGTCTCGCGCTCGGATCTAGGTTTGTTGAGAGATATTCTGAGCGCCCGCAGAATCAAGGAGCTGCCGTGAACATGTTAGGTGGGCTGATTTTCGCCTCTGCCATTCTCGGCTTCGCAGTGAGTCCTAGCGTCGCATTTGCGATGAAGTTCGTATCACTGGCCAGCACCAACACTGCGACGGCACCTGCCTGCCTAATCGTTCTGCTATCGATCTGTCTGGGTGCACTTTTGTTCGGTGCGATCTTCCCGCTCATCGCGCACGTGTCGGTTGATCCCGTGAGCCGCGCCGGTGCCGCACTAAGCCTCCTTTACGCAGCAAACATTGTCGGATCGACTCTGGGCAGTTTTGTGGTTGGCTTCATCTTGATGGACCATCTTTCCTTGTTTTTGATTTCATTGCTGCTTCTTGTCGGGGGCGCTTCGTTTGCGGCCATTGTGCTCGCCACCAGTGGAAGATCAACAGGAAGATCGAAACTTGGGGCAGCATTTGGAGTAGCTGCGGCATCGCTGGTCGTGATCGGCAGCCGACCGGTAATGAGTACGATTTATGATCGTCTGCTGTTCAAGAACCAGTATCCGAAGGCGCACTTCCAACAGGTGGTTGGAGGCCGGAGCGGTACCATCGGCGTGACCACAAACGGGATCGTGTTCGGGGGTGGCGTTTACGATGGGCGATTCAATGTCGATCTGATGCACGACGTAAACGGAATTACCCGGCCCTACGCGCTGAGTGCATTCCATCCTGAGCCGCGACGCGTGCTGATGATCGGACTCGGGTCTGGTTCTTGGGCGCAAGTCGTGGCTAACCAGCCGCAGGTCGAAGAATTGACGGTGGTGGAAATCAATCCTGGGTATTTGAAACTCATTCCACAGTATCCCGCCGTAGCGAGCCTCTTGAGAAACCCTAAAGTGCGGATCACCATCGACGACGGTCGACGGTGGCTAGTGCGAAATCCTGAGCAAAAGTTCGATGCCATCGTGATGAACACAACGCTCCATTGGCGCAACCATGCCTCTAATTTGCTTTCGGTGGACTTTCTGCGACTGGCACGCCAGCACCTCAACTCGGGTGGTGTCCTGTTCTACAACACGACTAATTCCGAAGATGTGATGGCAACTGGACTGGGGGTATATCCCTATGCTCTTCGGTTCTTGAGTTGCCTGGCGGTAAGTGATTCTCCGATCGTATTTGATCGCGCCAGATGGAAAGCTGTGCTTCTCAGCTACGTCATCGACAGCAAGCATGTCATCGACTCGAACGATCCCAAGCAGATGGCAAGGCTCGACGAGGTTGTGAATATCAATGAGGATCCGACCGGGCGGCAATCCTTTTCCATCGAAAATGATGACCAACTTCGCAAACGGCTACAAGGCCGGTTGATCATTACTGACGACAACATGGGCGTGGAGTGGCGCTGAGCCAGGGTATGGATCATTCGGGGCGGCGATCATATGCGCATCGCTGGGTCTCTCCTTCGACATGCTCTTCGCCTTTCGGGATACATCGCGTGTGGCTCGTCGGTAGCGCGACCAGTTCTTTCGGGAAGGAGCAGGAAGACCAGCCAAATGGAATGGTCGGGACGGGCAGATTTGAACTGCCGACCCCTCGCACCCCAAGCGAGTGCTCTACCAGGCTGAGCCACGTCCCGACGGGCAGAAAACCCGCTGCTTCCTTCCAACCGCAGCGGATGGGGTTGACTCAAGCATTTTACACCAGCAAACGCACGCTGCGGAGGTTTGCTCCTCCACGAATATGGAGTTCACAGACAGACCCTTCCAGGGCTACCTCCGTTTTCGCTTTGGAGTTCGTTGTGGTTTTTCTTCGAACACGGCGAACTGAATCTTCTTTTCGACCGGATCGATGCGATCCACCAGCACGCGTATCTTCTGGCCCAGGCTGTAGATCTTGCGGTTGCGCTGGCCGATGATCTCGCGAGTGTTCTCGTGGTAGGCGTAGCGGTCGTCGGTTAACGAATCCAGTGGGACCAAACCTTCGATAAACAGATCTGTGAGTTCCACGAAGAATCCGAACTTAGTCACGCTGATGATCAAGCCGTCGAAGTCTCCGCCGACCCGGTCCTGCATGAATTTGACCTTCTTCCATTCCATCAGGTCGCGTTCCGCATCGTCGGCGCGGCGTTCGGATCGGCTGGATTCTTCGGCGATTTCGTGCAGCTCTTCCGGAGAGATTGGGCCGGTGGCGGGTTCATGCGACTCGCGATGCGCGGTATGATCGCGGCGCTTGGACCAGGGGGACGGTGCGTCGGCCGCCGCATCTTTCGCGGGCGAGGGCGCCTGCGCTACATGATCGTTCCCCGCACTTCGCAATACTTCTTTCAAAATCCGGTGGACGATTAAGTCGGGATAGCGGCGGATTGGCGAGGTGAAGTGGGTGTAGGTTGTCGCCGCCAGCGCGAAGTGCCCGAGGTTCTTTTCTGAATAGCGAGCCTGTTTCAACGAACGCAGCATCAGGTAGGAAAGGATTCGTTCCTCCGGCTTGCCTGCGATCTTCTCCGTCAATTTTTGATACATGCGCGGGGTGATGTGAACCTCCTTCGGGATTTCGATTTCCCGCGGACGTTTACCCGTGCCGTAGGTCGCGCGACGGTCGGACTTGAACTGCACCCGCTGAATGGGTAACGCGCCCACGCCCAGCGAATATCCGAAGGCTGCCGCGATGACTTCGAAGTCGTAGACACGCTTGGCATCGGGCTTCTCGTGAATGCGGTAAAGCGAAGCGACGCGTTTGTTCTCAAGATATCCAGCTACACATTCGTTTGCCGAGAGCATGAACTCTTCAATGAGGCGATGCGCCATGTTGCGCTCCGAACGGGTAATGCTTTTCATCAATCCAACTTCGTCGAATTCGATCACGGGCTCGGGCAAATCGAAGTCGATGGACCCGCGCCGCTCGCGCTTGCGATTTAGGATCAGCGCCAGATCGCGCATCATCTCGAAGGTCCCGACTAGATCTGCATAACGTTTTCGTGTGCCGGCATCGCCTTCAAGCACTGCGTTCACGTCGGTGTAGGTCATGCGCTCGGCGGAGCGGATAATCCCTTCACTCAACTCGTAACCAAGAATCTCGCCACGGTGGTCGATCTTCATGACGCAGGAAAGCACGAGACGATCTACGTGCGGGCGCAGGCTGCAGATATCGGTCGAAAGCTCAAGCGGCAACATAGGCACGGCGCGATCGGGAAAGTAGACGCTGGTGCCGCGCAGTCGAGCCTCTTGATCGAGAGCCGAGTCGGCCGTGACGTAGTGGGCCACGTCGGCGATGTGGACCTGGAGTTCGTAGTTGCCACCATCGATTTGCCGGACGGTGACGGCGTCGTCGAAGTCCCGAGCCGTTTCGCCGTCAATGGTGACGATCGGGAGAGCACGGAAGTCGCGCCGCTTTTGGATGTCGATGGCCGGGATGATGGGTTCAATTTTCTGAGCCTGATCGAGCACGTCGGGCGGGAAATGATGCGGGAGGTGAAATTTGCGAATGATGATTTCTACATCGACACCGAAATCGTCTTCGTAGCCGAGGATCTCAACCACTCTTCCCCGCGGATCCTGGGTGGCCGACGGCCAGTCGGTGATTTCGACATCCACGACTACGCCTTCGAGATCGTCCCATTCGGTGCGGCGGGCTTCGTCACCCAGAACGCGATCGACGGATTTCTGTTTTCTTGAAACCGTAACGCCGTCCTGTCGAGGGCGGGACGCCCTCGGGGCAGCCGGCGAGACGCCGGCGCTACCAAGAGCTTCCGGATACTCCATGCCCGGTGGGATTACAATTTCCTGCGAAATCTTCTGGTCAATCGGGGTGACGTAGTTGCCACGGTTGCCGTGATGAAAGATTCCGACCACGGTGCTATGAGCGCGGACGACGGGGCGAACGATGCGTCCTTCGGCGCGGCCGTCGGGACGGATGGTGCCGATCTCCACCAGCACGCGGTCCCCGTGCATCGCAGAGCCTACGGCGGGAGGCGGAATGAAAATATCTCCGGAGAGCTGCGCCTTCAGGCGGGCGTCGAGCGATGAGGCGTCGGGGGTGACAAACCCGTAGCCGTCCCGATGCATGCTCAGTTTTCCGACCAGAACGTTCTTGCCCGCGGCGGGCTTCGGAATCGCGTAGCGGTCCGAATCGACCTGAATCAGTTGGCCACTGCTCACCAGGCGCTGCAGGTGCTCGGAGAGTTCGTGGCGTGCGGCGCCATGGAGTCCCAGTTCTCGCACCAGTTGCTTGAAGCCGGCCGTGCCTTTGGGCTGGCGCTCGATCTTCTTCAGTATGGCGGGATCGGAAAATCTGTCCAAGATCGTGGATTGTCTACGACTCAAACCATAACACGCCGGCAACTTGGTACTGTTGCCGCGCCGACCTTTCAGCTCTCCTTCAACGCTTCTCCCAAAATGGATTTACAGCCTTCACGGGGCCCGGTCGAAGAAGAAATAGTTCGATGGAATTCCTGATCGGGTTGTACACTGTGGGGCTGTTGGCAGCTAAAGCCGAAGTTCCGTCCCGGAATAAGGTCGAGAATGTATCAGCGCGACCCCTAATTACTGCTTAACAACTAAACCGAATGCGATTGCATCCCATGGTCAACGGAGTAGCCACTACATTTGGGCTTAAGAAAAAAGAGGGAGGTAACAATGTTGAGGAATACTTCACACAGCCGTAGCCGTGTCCCCGGCCTCGTTGTTGTTTGTGTGTTCGTTACATTGGCGCCGTCTCTGATCGCCCAGACGGCTGGAACGGGAGCATTGACGGGCAGGGTTACCGACGGGTCCGGTGGCGTGGTTGAGAACACCACGATCACGGCGACAAGCGTAGCCACTGGCCAGGCGCGAAGCGCAACCACGGGGACGGACGGCACCTACAAGTTTGACCTGCTGCCGCCGGGCACCTACCGGGTGAAGTTTGAGGCCGCGGGTTTCAAGACGGTGGAGATTCCTTCCGCAACCGTCAATGGGACTGAGACGGCGGTCCTGGACGGGAAACTGGAGGTGGGCGAACAGATCAATGGCAAACCAATTAACGGCAAACCAGCGCCGGCGCCACAGGACAATTTGCCGAACGCCCCTTCCAGCAGTACGACCTCGCCTTCGCTGCAGGATCTGGGCCTTTCTCCGGAGCAGACTCAGGGAAGCGCGCAGGATCAGGCGAGGCTCGACAAACGGACGCACATGCTCAAGATCCATCAGCGGCTCGGTTTAGTAACGCTCGCTCCTTTGATCGCCACGTTTATCACTTCCGCAAACGCCGGAGGCAAAAATACAAGCACGACCGATCGCACAATGCATATGATTCTGGGCTCGGTATCGTCGGATTTGTATTTCATGACCGCTTACTATGCCATCCGCGCGCCCAAGATACCCGGAACTGAAACCCGCGGTCCTATCCGCCTGCACAAAGCTCTGGCCTGGATTCATGGTCCGGGAATGATTCTGACGCCCATCCTAGGGGCGATGGCTTACAGTCAAAAAAACAACGGGGAAAAGGTGCATGGGATCGCCGCAGCGCACGGACCGGTGGCTATCGTGACGGGTGCGGCGTTTGCGGTCGCTGTACTGTCGGTATCGGTCAAGTTCTAAGCAAGGGCCTATGCATAAAAAAATACTGACAGCCTTCTTGCTTCTAGCGCTTCCCACGTTTGCCGGAACGGATGGGCAATGGGTCCTTGAACAATGCATTCTCACGTACCATGTGTCGCACCCGCTGCATCAGTCCGAGGGGGTGAGCCATGCGGCGCGAGGCAAGGGCGTTTGCCACGCCGGACAATGCGATTTTTTGATCGCGGTAGCCGTGAAGTCATTTGATTCGGGGGACAGCAACCGCGACCTTCACATGCTTCAGGTAACCCGCGGGGCGCAGTTTCCCATGGTCACAGTTCGCACCCGCTTGCCCGAAGCGGCATCCACATCGGCAACCATCCACGCCGATCTGGAGATTCAGTTTGCCGGCCAGACCGCCCAGTATAAGCAGGTTCCCTTCGAACTAGTGACTCAAGGGAACGCGACCCGGATATCCGGGACAATTCCGGCGACGTTATCCGATTTCAAGATCGCCCCACCGTCTCTCTTAGCGATCCCTGTTAAGAACGAAATGCCGGTGCGCGTCGACATGACTTGGCGTCCGCAGTGAAGGGCGTCTTAGCGGTCGCGTGGACAGTATAAGAATCGCCATTCGGCGGGAGCAATTACATTGCGTCCGTTTCGTCCTCCGGCCTTGGGGGAGGTTACGAAAGGGTTGAAAACTGTAGAAAGCACAGAATTTCCACAAGACTTGAGGCTGGCGCGGGAGTAGAATTCGTTTGGTCACCAAAGTGCAGATTCGACCCTTAATCTATTAGTGAGGAAAGGACTTTTTCGATATGTGGAAACCCACGAATCAGCCTTCTACGATACCATCCCGGCCCGGCGAGCCGGAGCGTCCCGCTGTTCCTACACCGATGACGTCTTCTGCGAGTGAGCCCGCAACCGGGGCCCCTCGTCCGGCCGTTGCGGCCAGCACGGCGGACCAGGCTACGATCGGGAAATCGCTGGTGATCAAAGGCGAAGTGACCGGTTCCGAATCGCTTTATATTGACGGGCGCGTGGAAGGTTCCATCAACCTCGCTGGCAACCGGGTCACGGTCGGCCGCAACGGTGTGGTTTCCGCGAATATCAACGCCCGAGAAATCGTCGTGCTGGGAAAAGTGCGTGGCAACCTGACGGCCAGCGACCGGGTGGACATCCGTAGCGACGGCTCGCTTACCGGTGACGTGGTCGCGGCGCGCATCTCGATTGAAGATGGCGCGTTCTTCAAAGGCGGCATCGACATTCGCAAGGGCGGCCAGAAGCCGAATGGCGAGGAAGTGAAAGCCCCGGCGGCTGCGGCTGAAGCGGCTGCAGCGCGGGCGTAGACAGACTCCAGGTCTCAGGTCTTGGGTCGCAGATTCGATGCCCGAGACCTGAAAACTGAAAAGTTGTTTACGGCTGAATCCCTTTAGTTAGCTCTTCTGCCTGCCTCTCGGCCACGCGTGGCAGGCCTGTCCCCTTACGCCTTCGCAGATCGCCGGGCAACTGAGACCGCGTCAGCCACAGTCCCGCCGCAACGGCCCCTGCCCAGGTGATGGCGATCAAACCCAGTGCCTCGATGTCGGCGCTGCGGCTGCCGTTGACCATGATGGCGTGTGCGACGCGGTAACTCAGCAGTCCCGCCGCGGCAGCGGTGATGGCGGCTTTCCCCAACTCTCCCCATTGCAATTCATTCCACGGGACAAGCTTGCATCGGTGCAGCAGAATCGCCATAGCCAGACAGTTGGCTGCGATCCCCAGGTCGGAAGCGAGTGCAAGTCCGACAGATGAGAAGGTATGGTAGAGCGCGCGGTACATGGGCAGCGACGCGATCGTGATGAGACTGCTGGCTACCATGGGCGTGAGCGTGTTTCCGGCCGCATAGAAAGCGCGCGCATAAAGCCCTTGCGCAGACCAGAACACCAGGGAGAGCGAAAACCAAAAGAAGTAGGTGGCGGTGGCTTGCGAGTCAGAGAAAACGAAGTGCCCGTGCGGCAGCCGGTATACCAGGTCGATCATCGGGAGTGCGGCCGCCATCATCAAGCTCGTGGCGAGGAGCGCGGTGGCAGCGGTGCGGTAGACCGATCCATTTACGGTCTCAGCAAATTCCTGCATGCGTTTTTCGCCAAACAGGCGGGCAAAGAACGGCAGTGAGGCTTGGCCGACCGCTTGTCCCAGGATCGCAATGGGCACTTGCAGTAGACGCTTGGCGTAGTTGATGTGACTGATTGCGCCGGCGGCATCGGAGGCGAAGTAACGCAGAATCCAGTCGTCGGCGCTGACCAGCGATACCCCTATCATCAGAGGAATCGACATTCGGACCCATTCGCGGAAGGCTGAATTGCGTACGTCGAACGAAATGCTGTAACCGGCGCCCACACGGGCGGCCCCGATTGCGTTGATCAGGAATGGTCCGACGAAAGTGCCGACCAGCGCTCCGTAAGCTAGTGAAGCGATTCCGAACGAATGAGAAAGCGCCACCCCACCAAGGATGATGAAGGCGTTATAAATCAGAGGCCCCAAGGCTGGGAATAGAAAAAGCCGGCGCGAAGACAACACCGCGGAAACGACTCCACCGACGTAGAACAAAATCTGGGCAGGCAGCAAAATGCGGGTAAGGTGCACGCAAAGATCTAGTTGTTCTGGCTTGAAGCTGTGGAACATGAGACGCGTGATCTGAGGGGTAAAGATTTCGGCCAGAATGACGCCGATGCCTAACACCAGCGTCATCACCGTAATAATGACGGAAAAGGTTTTTTGAGCGTCCTCCTCTCTTTTTTCTGCCAGGAATCGCGTGTAGATGGAGACGAAGGTGATGGAAATAGTGCCACCCGCGACCAGGTAGGCCAGGAAATCGGGAATCTGGAAGGCAGCGATGTAAGCGTCAGTTGTAGGGCCAGCTCCAAATGCCCAAGCGGTATAGGCCTCGCGAAGATAGCCGACGATGCGCGAGAGCACCATGGCCGTCATCAACAGCACCGTTGCCGAAAACGCGGTGTGCTGGTGAGACGGCCGGAAGAGGCGCAGCCAGCGGGCTGGGACACTCATCTTGCTGGCTTGACGATCATTTGCGGAATTGGCCATCAAAGGGCGATTCTACACGCAGGAATACGTCCACCTCGTTAGGCTGGATGGTTCATGCTGATCACCGTTCAAAAGGGAGGTCCAAAACGGAAACGTTTGTAGGCCGAGACCAAGAAAGTCGATCATGAGTTTTGACACCTGTATGTGCGCCGCCGGATAATCCGAGGCGTGCCGGATTCCACTGCAATCCATCCTTCTTCCTATTCCGCCGTTCTGCGGCGGTCGTTCCGCAAGACTTTTCCTCCCGCTGTCCGCGGTGAAGGTGTTTATCTGTGGGATGCGCGCGACAAGCGATATCTCGATTTCTCCGGATCAGCCGCGGTGAATTTCATCGGGCATGGAGTGGTGGAAATTGCGGCAGCGATGGCGGCGCAGGGGAAACAACTTGAGTTTGTCCACAGCAGCCAGTTCACCACTCCGGTGGCTGAAGAGTATGCGGCGGAGTTGCTCGATTTCGCTGGCAAGAATTTTGAGGGCGGCTGCGTCTACTTTACCTGCGGCGGTTCGGAGTCCGTCGAAACCGCACTGAAACTTGCGCGTCAGTACCAGATGGAGATCGGGCAGACCAAGCGGTATCAGGTGATCAGCCGTGGGCAAAGCTATCACGGGTCCACCCTGGGCGCGTTGTCGGTCTCGGGAAACAAGCGGCGGCGTGAAATCTATCTACCGATGGTGCGGGAATTTGCCCATGTCGCGTTTCCGTATTGCTACCGTTGCGCGTTTGACTGCACCGATGGCTGCCGCAACTGCGGGTGGGAGTATGCCGCGGAGTTGGAGAAGGCGATCGAGGCCGCGAAGGGCGAAGTAGCGGCATTCATCGTCGAACCGGTGAGCGGGGCAACGCTGGGCGCGGTGGTGCCGCCGCCCGGCTATTTGCAGAGTGTGGCCGAGATCTGCCGACGGCATGGCGTTCTCTTGATCGCCGATGAAGTCATGACCGGCATGGGGCGCACCGGGCGGCATTTTGCGGTCGAACATTGGGAAGTTGCGCCCGACATCCTAGTCACCGCCAAAGGATTGTCGAGTGGCTATGCGCCGCTGGGCGCGGTCCTAGTTTCAAAGAGAGTGGCCGACGCGATCGCCGATGGATCTGGAGCCTTTCTGCACGGGTTCACCTACAACTCACATCCGATTTCTCTGGCCGCGGGTAGGGCCGTGCTTAGAAGTCTGCAAGAGCAAGAACTGGTGCAGGCGGCGGATTCTGAGCGGCGTGGCTCGATGGCTGCGACACTGCGGCAAGCGCTCGAAGGTCTGCGCGATGCGAAGGCCGTCGGCGATGTGCGCGGCATCGGCTTGCTGTGGGGTGTGGAGTTCGTCGCTGACAAAGCCTCGAAGCAGCCATTTGTCTCGGAGTTGAATTTTGCTGGTCGCGTGGCGACGGCAGCGGTGAAGCGAGGACTGCTGGTTTATCCCATGCAGGGCTGCGTGGATGGAGTCTCGGGCGATCATGTGCTGATCGCGCCTCCCGCGGTGATCACCGCCGAGCAAATCGATTGGGCCGTGAAGCAGTTGAGGGAGGCAATTGAGGAGGCTATTCCCTGACTTAACCCCACTCTCGAAATCATGTGGGCAGTACCACCCAATGGAGAACGGACGTCTCGCCCGTTCAGTGTTGAACGATACTATACGGGCGGGCACGCCCGTACTCCATCGAGGCTTTAGTCGAGCGAATCGAGCAGTCGGTTAGTCCACATGGTTGTGGGCCTGACGTTCGACCGACCAAACATCTTCCGGCTTTTGTTCGAATAGGTAAACGTGCACCATCCAGCCGAAGATCTGGGGCATGAACTTGCCGCCGGCGGCATCGCAAGCTTCCTTGGTTGCAATCGAACCTGCCAGACCAAATTGCGGATTCGGCCCCCACATTTCTCTCTTTTTGTCAGCCGGAGGCGCGCACAAGGTCACGTGAGCGTGCCACTGGGCAATGCTGAGCGGAATGCGCGAGTCGAGTTCGTCTTCGCTGGCCTTCTTGGGCGCAGTGTACATCACACCGATGAGCTTATAGCCAACACCCTGTTTCTCGTAAAGCAGTGAAGTGGGATGCTCGGGATTGAAGCGTTTACTCGCTTCGAAGCCGTACCAGTAATTTGTGAAATGGTATTGCTTCTGTGGCAGGTTGGGCAGAAAAATCTTGTAGCCATCGGCCAGGGCAACTTTGTAATCCCGGTACTTCTCCGCGACCTGGCGGGCGGCTTCGACCACCTGGTCGGCTTTTTCCTGATCGTCCGGCTTGGGATCGCGCAGCGTGGTCATCTTCATGTGCGGGCCCATATCCATGTGACGGTCTTCCATGGAATGCATAGCGTGAGCGCTGCCGTCGTTGCCCATCCCCGGCATGTCGTGCATTTCAGAGGCGCTCATGTTGGACATGTCGCTCTGGGATTCTTGTCGCCCCCAAAGCGGCGAGAATGCGAACACTGCGAGCGCGGCGGCGGCCAGAATTGGTTTGCTCATACCTAATCCCCCACGATGTATTAACCCTGAACCAGGCGGATGGTTTCCGCAATAAAAGAGGGATACTGATGGTTACGGGAGTAATTTCAAGAAGACAAGATGCGCTTTCAGGAAGCCAGTCCCTGCGACGTTACTTCTGGCAATCCAACCGCGAGCAAGGATCTATTCGCCGCTTCGCTTCCTGAACGAATACAATCGGGCACTCCGATTCCGCGGTATCCGTTGCCGGCCAGCGCCAGGCTGGGAAGTTGCTGCAGCAGGCTTTCGATTCGCTGCAACCGCTCCAAATGGCCGGCTCCGTATTGCGCCATCGCGCCTTTCCATCGGTAGATGCGGGTGAAAAGCGGATCAGCCGTCAGCTTGACGATTTGGCGAAGCTCTTCGCGAACAATGCGGAGAACTTCCTCATCGGGGACCTGGAGAACCTGTTCGTTGCGTGCGCCGCCAATGAGGCAGCGGAGCAGAGCACGGTCCTCAGGAGCCCGGTGGCGAAACTTGTTATGCACAAAAGTGGCGGCAAGCATGCGTTTGCCCTCGCTGCGAGGCACAAGAAAACCGAAGCCTGGAGGAAGAGTTGCGCGCACACTCCGGTCATAGCCGAGGTTGACAGTCACGGACGAAGAGTACTGTATGCCTCGGAGTTCGGAGGCAAGTTCCACACTGGCCATGCCTAACAGTTGCGCGGCCGCCTGCGCCGGTGTGGCCACGATCACTGCGTCGAATTGATCCGAAGCGTAGCCTGCGGAAACCACCCAGCCGCTGTCCTGTCTTTGAATACACTGCACTGGGCTGTTGGCGCGAAGTGCGGATGCAGGGAGTCGAGAAACTACCGCGTCCACCATCTGCTGCATGCCATCTTTCAACGAAGTGAACAGCGGTCTCGCCGGAGCTTTAGAAGCGTGCGCCATTTTCTTGCGAGCAGCCAGCATGGCTCGGCCCAGGCTGCCATGTGTGGCTTCCATCTCGGCAAAGCGCGGCAGAACGGCACGCACGCTGAGTTGATTAGCCTCGCCGCCATACACGCCGGACAGCAGCGGATCGGCGAGACGGTCCACCATTTCGGGCCCGTAATGGCGCTCGACAAATGAGGCGACGGTTTCGTCGGCGTCGGTCTTCCGTGGAGGATGAAACCACTCGCGCGCCATCCGTAGTTTGGTGCGAGCCGAAAACAATGGGGAAAGCACGGTTGGCGTAATCTTTGTGGGGACCATGAACATCAGTCCGTCGGGGATCACCACTAATCTGCCTTTCACCAAAATGTAGGTTTTGCGATCGGCATCATTGGAGCCGATGAGTTGATCGCCCAGTTCGACTTCGCGGCACAGTTCGCGGGCCCAGGGCTTTTCCGTGAGAAATGAATCGGGACCAGCTTCGAGCAGACAGCCATCCACGCGCTCGGTAACCAGCACTCCGCCGAGACGCGAACTGGATTCGAACAGAACGTATTCTAGCGAAGCGCCAGCGCGGCTCTGCTTTTCAAGCGCGAAGGCAGCTGATAATCCTGAGATTCCGCCGCCGATAATGGCGATGCGTTTCATCTAGTGGCGACTAGCAATTGTAGCCAGGCGCGATTTGGCGATGTCCGCCAGGGCCGCCGTCAACAACGGCGAATCATTGAGCGACTCGGCGCGCCACAGGCGCATGCCTTGCTTCTCCGCGAACTGCTTGAAACCGACGTCGATGTCGTAGAGCACCTCGACGTGATCACAGAGAAATCCTATGGGTTGAAGAAACACGCCGCGATGACCTTTTTCTTTCAGGCTGAGAATCATATCTTCAACTCGTGGTCCCAGCCACGCTCCACCTGACATGCCTTGGCTTTGAAATGCGAAGGTCCAGTCTTCAGGAGTCAGTGCGGCCTCGCGCGCCACTAATGATGCCGTTTCCTTTGCCTGGCTCTCATAGGGATCCCCATCCGCGATAGTGCGCTCGGGGACGCTGTGCGCGGTAAAGATGATCGGAATTTTTTGCGTCCCCGTCTCGCGACAAGCGCGGTCCCATCCAGCCCGCAGCTTTTCGGCAAAGGCTCTGATCAACAACGGGTGATCGTGCCAGGACTCGACGAAATCGATAGTAAAGGGAGTTCCTCTGTTGCTAGCGAGGCCGGAGCGGTAAAGACCGACGCTGGTGCGTGAATTCTGCGGAGCCAGGCAGATCGCGACGGCGTGCTCGATGCCATCTGAGGTCATGGCCCGTACGGCATCGGCGATGAACGGCTTCCAGTTTCGCATGCCAACATACACGGGCAAGCCCAATTCGCGTGCTAGAAGTTCCCCTTGTTTCAGCGTCAGTTCAGTCAGCGGGGACCGGCCAATCAGACCATAGCGGTGCTGCACTTCTTCAACAACCTGCGGTGGAAGCGGCCGCCCACCGGTTACCCGGAGTAGGAATTCCGGCGCTTCCTCGACGGAGTCGGGGCTGCCATGGGCAAGCAGCAGGACAGCAGTTTTTTCTGGATTCGCCAATCTCTTTCCCTCATCGCGAGGCAGGGACGACCTTCGTCGAGTGCTCTTGCACAAATTCGGCCAGAGCTTTCACATTCTCGACCGGAGTTTCCGGCAAAATGCCGTGACCCAGATTGAAAATATGTCCGGGACGTCCTCCCGCGCGGCGCAGAATATCCTCGGCGCGCGACTTCAGTTCCTTCCAATCCGCGAACAGCAGAACCGGATCGAGATTGCCCTGCACGGCACATTCGAAGCCGAGGCTGCGCCAGCCATCATCGAGCGGAATGCGCCAGTCGAGCCCAATTACTTCAGCGCCGCATTCTCGCATCGAAGGCAGAAGTGTAGCGCTGTCCGTCCCGAAATAAATTATTGGCACTCCGGTCCTTTGCAGCGCCTTCACCAATTCGGTGGTGCGCGGCAGCACGTAGCGGCGATAGTCCTCGACGCCGAGGCAGCCGACCCAGCTATCGAAAATCTGGATGACGTCAGCGCCTGCGCGCACTTGCTCAGCCGCATATTCGGAGACAACCGCGACCAGCTTCCGCATCAGCTCATCCCACGCAGCAGGCGACGAATACATCATTTTCTTGGTATGAACATAATTGCGCGAGCCACCACCTTCGATCATGTAACTGGCAAGCGTAAAGGGTGCGCCACAAAAGCCGATCACCGGCAGACTCGCTCCAAAATGCTTGCACACCAACCGCACAGCTTCGGAAACGTATCCTAGATCGGCGGCGCGGTCGGTCCGCAGGCGAGCGATGTCTTCCTTCTGACGCACCGGCTTCTCAATGACGGGGCCCTCGCCGGCCGAGAAATGGAAAGGCAGCCCCATGACTTCCAGCGGCAGCAGCAGGTCAGCGAAGATGATGGCAGCATCCACGCTCAGGGCCTCCGCGGCCGTGATGGTCACGTCGGCCGCGACTTCGGGTTTCTTGCAAATCTCGATCAGCGAATATTGTTTGCGGACGGCACGGTACTCGGGCATGTAACGGCCTGCTTGACGCATGAACCAGACCGGCGTGCGGTCAACCGGTTGCAGCTTGCAAGCCTTGACGAATCGAGATTCAGGGGCGGACATAAACATTCCAATGTAGCATTTTCGCACCGTGCTCTGTGCCCAGGGCCGGAATACGGTTATGGGTGCGTCTACCGTTGCCGAAATTTACTCCAAAGGTTCGCATCCTTGCCCTTCCGATTGGGGGGCATCAAAAGAGATAACCTCATTCCTATCGGGAATGGGCCTATCATTCCTAAGAACAGTCAGTAGGAGGTACGCACATGGCAGCGAATCAGGTGGTTCTCTACTTCGACAAGCAGGAGGATGCTCTGCTTTTCACCCTGGCTGCCAGTTCGGTCATGTCAGCGGAAGGGTCGGTCCACAGCAGCGACGCGGTGGTCAAGGTTGCAGAGGAGATTTCCAAAGCCAGTCGAATCACGACTGAGGGTGTTCTAAGTAGCTAACTAGTCCGACCAGGGCTGCGGGGTGCGATCCCAGCGGTGTTTCTTAAGGATCTGAAGCACACCTGCATCGAGTGGGCCAGCATCACTTACAGCAATGTTTTGCCGGACGTGCTCCGGCTTCCTCATTCCTGCGATAGTAGTGCTCACCGTTGGGTTCGATAGGATAAATCGCAACGCCGCTACCGGCAGGCTCATGCTTTTGGGAAGCGCCGGCTTCAGTTTGTCCACGCGAGCCAGCGTTTTCTTGAGATTGTCCGGGCTGAAGTACTTGGAGCGCCAGTCGCTCTCGGGGAATGTTGTTTCCGCCGTCATCTTGCCGCCCAGACTGCCTTCATCCAGGGGAACTCTGGCGATCACGCCAATGTTTAACTCCCGGCAGACAGGAAAAAGCTTGTCTTCCGGCGACTGATCGAAAATGTTGTAGATCACCTGTACGGCGTCTACCAGCCCGGTCCGCAGGGCCTTGATGCCGTTCTCCGGCTGCCAGCGATTGAGACTTAGCCCGAAGAATCGGATCCATCCGTCACCCTTCAGTTTCTCCACCGTCTCGCGGAATTCTGGTTCGTTGGTCCAGCTATCGTCCCAAACGTGAAATTGCAAAAGATCGATGGAGTCGATTCCGAGCTTCTCCCGGATCAGCTTGGCATATTTGAAAACGTGTTCCGTGGGAAAGACGTCGCGGTATTTGTCCTTCGAGGACGCCGGCCACTTGTCATTGAGTGGCGGAATCTTGGATGCTGCGTACAGACGCTTGCCGCGGTTGGCGGACACAATTTTGCCCAGCAAGGCGTCACTCTTGCCTTCCCCATAAGCCCAGGCCGTGTCGAAGAAGTTGCAGCCGAAATCGACAGCCAACTGCAGAGCCCCGATCGATTGGCGGTCATCGGACCCGCTCCAACCGCTCATTCCCCAAAGTCCATGTGCAATTTCGCTTACCTCGAAACCGGTGCGACCGAGTCTGCGGTACTTCATTTAGTTCTCCTGGGAGGATCAAGTGGTCTTGACCGCGCCACTATGTGAGGTGACAGTTTACGGAATCCGGGCCCTTGGTTGATCGGTTTATTAAGTGGTAACCGTACCCCTCCCCCTGATCTTCTGGAATGATGGGGTTACGGCCAGACTAGCCCCGAAATCTTTGAGTAATAAGGACTTATACGTAAAATATTCCGGAATAAGGAGTTAACCATATCGAATCCCAAATTTCGACCTTGTGCGGAATTCTTCGTTGCCAGAGAGCTAATGTTAGTTAACCGATAATATCCTCACGAGAAGGCCAAGTCAAGCCTAGAAACCGGCAGGGCCGGTCACGGCGGGGAGGAATAGCGGAAGGTCCGGGGTGAGAAGATGCTTCCAACTGCTTAAGGCTTACTGTTGGGCGAGCGGCTTCGCGGGAATCTCGGGACATGCCGAATGCGGGCGCTAACCACGACTATGGACACGTCCCATCCAGCCTTGGCTGTTTGGGATCGACGTTTGGATTGGCGGAGTAACTCTCGGAGCCCCTTTTGTCATCGGGTCGCCACAAGCTGAGCAGTGTGCTTCTACTGAGACACCCGTTCCCATCACGGGTGATTTTCAATGTGGGCTTTTTTGCTATGCCCACAGTTTCCCACAGGCCGAGGCTGATTGCTAGCCCGTGGAAATTCAAACTGCACCACTACGGCCAGCCTCCGCAATGTTGCGAACGTTCGCCAAATGCCTGATCATTCCAAGTGGTCATGAGACCGCCCTGCGACGAAGCCGCGATCCGCTCCTTGCCCTCCGCTGCCCCTTGCCAGCCTGCAGCGGGGACTTGGATTCTAGCCGCTGCAATTCTCGGGTCAAGCATGGCGTTTATCGACAGTACGGTTGTGAATGTAGCGCTGCCTGCGCTCCAATCCAGCCTGGGTGCGACCGTAATTGACGCGCAGTGGGTGGTTGAGTCCTATGGTCTGTTCCTCGGAGCGCTCATTTTGGTCGGCGGTTCCGTCGGTGATTTGTTGGGACGTCGTCGAACCTTTCTAGCTGGCATCGGCACGTTTGCAGTTGCATCAGCGTGGTGTGGGTTAGCCCCAAACATTGATCAGTTAGTGATCGCCCGGGCGGTGCAAGGGATGGGCGCCGCGTTTCTGGTGCCGGGAAGCCTGGCAATCATCAGCGCGTCATTCGACGAGAAGGAACGCGGTCGAGCCATCGGCACTTGGTCTGGGTTTACCGCCATCACCGCCGCACTAGGACCGGTTTTGGGTGGCTGGCTGATCCAGCACGCTTCCTGGCGATGGGCATTTTTTATCAACCTGCCACTGGCCGCTGCTGTGGTCGCGATTTCGCTGCGGTACGTTCCCGAAAGTCGGAGCGTCGCCGCCAAGCGCGTGGACTGGCTGGGCGCCGTTTTCGCCACCGTCGGTCTGGGCGGCCTCGTCTACGGCCTCATCGAATCGACAGGCATTGGGTGGATGCATCCGCCGGTCTTCGGAAGCTTGATCCTCGGAGGTCTCTGCTTACTGGTTTTCTCTTTTGTCGAGGCCAGGGTCACTGCGCCCATGGTTCCTCTGGAGTTGTTCCGGTCGCGAACCTTCACCGGCGCGAACCTTCTGACGCTATTCCTTTATGCCGCGCTGGGAATCTTTTTCTTCCTCTTTCCTTTGGACTTCATCCAAGTGCAAGGCTATTCGGCAACTGCCACCGGTGCTGCAGCTCTCCCTCTGATCCTCCTGATGTTTCTGTTGTCCCGCTGGTCTGGAGGCTTGGTGGCGCATTACGGCCCAAGGCTGCCGCTGATTGTCGGCCCCCTCGTCGCCGCCACTGGGTTCGTTCTCTTCGCCATACCTGCCGTCGGAGGCGCCTACTGGAGCACATTTTTCCCGGCCTTTGTCGTGCTCGGGTTTGGGATGGCTACAAGCGTTGCTCCCCTTACCACCGTAGTCATGAGCGCTGTGGGCCAGGATCGCGCCGGCACGGCTTCAGGGATCAACAACGCGGTTGCCCGCGTCGCCAGCTTGCTTGCAATCGCGGTTTTGGGGATCGTGATGGTCAAGTCATTCAGCGTCCGCCTCGATCACAACCTGGCGCGATTCCCCCTACCTTCCGAAGTGATAAAGAACCTCAAATCGAATCGCACCAGACTTGCCGCCATCGAAATACCGGCGGACCTCGACTCCAATACGTTCGCTGAAATCAAGAGTTCGGTTAACGATGCGTTCGTGTACGGTTTCCGGTTGGTGATGTTGATCTGCGCCGGACTTGCCGTCGCAAGTGCAGGTCATGCGTGGTTGCTGATCGAAGGCAAGGCTGGCTCCGTTGTTGGTCGGCCCGTAACCACCTCACCGAGTTAACCGGGACCTGAAACAGTAACCTCCGCGCTCTCCAAGAACGCTCTTAGCATGGTATAATTATCAGTATCCAATTAGCGACTAAGCTCCTGTAAATGCAATCATTTACCGTAGAAGATGGCGGTGAAAGCAAGCCGTGCCAAGACACGGCTGTGAGAGAACTAACAACCAAGAGCTAAAAGCTTAAGAGCTTAGGAGCAGAGACCCAAGAGCTTCCTTATGCCCGACGATCAAAACCCAGAACTTCCTTTGACCCCGCCCCCGCCCGGCGAGGGCGGCAATCCCGGCGCGCTCAACATTCAACCCGTCAATATCGAAGAGGAGATGCGGCGATCGTATCTCGACTATTCGATGTCGGTGATCATCGGCCGCGCCCTGCCCGACGTGCGCGACGGACTGAAGCCCGTGCATCGCCGCATTCTTTACACCATGCAGCAGATGGGCCTTGCTCCCAATCGCTCGACCCGAAAGTGCGCCAGAATCGTCGGCGAGGTCATGGGCAAATACCATCCGCACGGCAATCTTGCGGTCTACGACGCCCTGGTGCGGTTGGCCCAGCCTTTCGCCATGCGTTATCCGCTGGTGGATGGGCAAGGCAACTTCGGCTCGGTGGACGGAGACCCGCCGGCAGCCGACCGGTACACCGAAGCGCGCCTGACGCGAGTAGCCTCCGCTCTATTAGAGGATCTGGATAAGGACACCGTTGACCTCCGTCCGAACTATGACGGAAATGAAATCGAGCCCGACGTTTTACCGACGCGCATCCCGAATCTATTGGTCAACGGCTCAAGTGGAATCGCGGTTGGCATGGCAACCAATATTCCACCCCACAATCTCGGGGAAATCGTCGACGCCACCATCACCTTGGTGAACAATCCCGCCACGCAGTTGCCCGATATTTTGAAAATCGTGAAAGGCCCTGATTTCCCGACCGCTGGAATCATTCACGGCAAGGCCGGAATCTTCGAGGCTTACAAGAGCGGACGCGGCCGCTTCATGATGCGCGCCAAAGCCGCGATCGAGACTTTCAACAAAGACCGCCAGGCAATCATCGTCACCGAGATTCCCTATCAGGTAAACAAGGCCCGCCTAATCGAACGCATCGCGCAGTTAGTCAACGACAAGATCATCGACGATATTTCTGATATCCGGGATGAGAGCGATCGCGACGGCATGCGGATCGTGGTCGAACTCAAACGCGGCGCCGAGCCCCAGATCGTCCTCAACCAACTTTTCAAGCACACCTCGATGCAGGAAGGTTTCAGCATGATCTTCCTCGCCGTAGTGAATAACCAGCCCAAGGAAATGGGCCTGATCCAGGCCATCCAACATTTTATCGATCACCGGGTGGACGTGGTTCGGCGGCGTACTGCGTTTTTGCTGGCCAAAGCGAAAGATCGCGAGCACATTCTCGAAGGCTACCTCACTGCGCTCGATCACCTCGACAATGTGATTACCATCATTCGCGCCAGCGCCAACCGAGCCGAAGCGCGGGAGAACCTGGTCGCGTACTTTGCCGGCAAGAAGATCGACATCAATACCACGGGCCGCGCGCCCAAGCTCGATCCCGAGAAGCCTTTCACCGGCATTCAGGCCGATGCCATTCTCGAATTGCAATTGCATCGCCTGACCAAACTCTCCATCGACGAAATCAACAAAGAGCTGAACCTTACCCGCGGCAACATCGCAGATTACGAATCGATCTTGGGCTCGGAAAGGAAACTTCGCGGCGTGATCATCAAAGAGCTCGAAGAGGTCAAAAAGCTCTACGGCGACGAGCGCCGCACCATCATCGAGGACGAAGCCGCCGAGATTCAACTCGAAGACCTGATCGCCGACGAGCAGATGGCCGTCACCGTGAGCCACAGCGGCTATCTCAAGCGCACCGCCATTTCCACCTACCGCAATCAGCGCCGCGGAGGTCAAGGCCGCATGGGCATGAAGACGCGCGACGAAGATTTCGTCGAGCATCTCTTCATCGCCTCCACCCACGCCTACATTCTCATCTTCACCAATACCGGACGCGTCTACTGGCTGAAGGTATACGAAATCCCAGACGTGGGCGCCGCCGGCAAGGGCAAGCACGTGGGCAGCCTTGTTTCGCTCCAACCGGGCGAAACTGTCCGCACCATGCTCGCCGTCCGCAATCTCGAAGAAGAAGGCAAGTACGTCTTTTTCGCCACCCGCAACGGCACGGTCAAGAAGACCGACCTGAAAGATTTCTCGCACGTGCGCGCCGGAGGCATTATCGCCATCAACATTGAGAAGGGCGACGAACTGGTGGCAGCCCGCCTGACCGACGGCGTGCAGATCGTCTTCCTCGCCTCCCACGACGGCCAAGCCATCCGTTTCGAAGAGACCGCGGTCCGCTCCATGGGCCGCAACGCTACTGGCGTGCGCGGCATGAACCTCGACGAAAAGGACTACATCGTAGGCATGGCCACCACGGTAAAACCAGGCGCAGAGCCGACAGCCAAGCCGAGTGTGGTAGCGGGCGACTCGCCCGCTGAGGCAGCAACCGATGTAGTCGAAGACGTCGGCAAGAAAGGCTCGCTCATCCTCTCCGTCACCGAAAACGGATACGGCAAGCGCACCGCGGCCGACGAATACCGCCTGACCAACCGCGGCGGCAAAGGCGTGATCAACGTGAAGACGACCGAACGCAACGGCAAAGTCGTAGGCATCGCCCAAGTCACCGAAAACGCCGAGGTCATGCTGATCAGCCAGTACGGCAAAATCATCCGCATCGAATCCAAGTTCATCCGCGAATCAGGACGCTCGGCGCAGGGCGTCCGCCTGCTGAACATCGAAGCGGGAGATCGAGTAGCGGCAGCGGTCGTGATTCCACCGGAAGAAGAGCCGACAAACGGAGGAACGCTGATCCAGTAAGAGATGGGGGATTGCGGCAGGTTCGGAGTCCTGGTGAACTAGTTAACTTGTTGCTACCGAAGGCGCAGCGAAGTAGGGTCCTAGGTTACGTTGACCCAGGCGAACCCTTAGAGTAGGCTTTGTCGTCTAAGGAAGTATGGCTAGCCAAACCGATCTGCGTCTTGAAGCCTTGCGCTCAGCTCCACTCGATAAGTGGATTGCCTTGTCTGAGGATGAGAGCAAAATTGTGGCAGTTGGCTCAACTTACGAAGAGGCCGTTAGAAATAGCGAGATCGCAGGCGTATCAGACCCAGTTCTTCTGAAGACCCCGAAGGTCTGGTTGCCCCTGTCGGTGTAGATTCTGAAATTACCGTACAAACAATTTCCACTGCACGGCGGTGGAGTTACCTACAGCACAATATTGAATGTGAACATTGCGCTACCCTCCAAGAATGCGCCCCGCACGAAACGGTTCGAGGCCGTTATAGACTCGGGCGCACTTAGTCTACAAGGAACCTTATCAACCTTCGGGAGAGCTTCTTGATGTCCCGCGTCTCGCACTCCCACACGGTGTGTACCGACCATTCCTTGCGCAAAAAGCAACGCTGCCGCTTGTCACGTTCAACGTTGCTGGTCCGCTTTTTCTGCCAAAACTTTGCGTTCGTCTTCGGCGTAACTCTCCCAAACCGACAATTGTGCATGTGCCAAAAGCAGCCGTGAACGAAAATTAATGCTTTGTGTTTAGGTAACACGATGTCAGGACAACCCGGCAGATCGCGAACGTGCAGTCTGTACCTGTAGCCAAGCGAATGCAGCAGCCGCCTAACCCTCATTTCAGGGGTTGTGTTCTTGGCCCTGATCTGCGACATGTTGAAGCTTCGCTGTTTCCGTGTGAGGACGTCAACCATCTATGCCAGCCTCGCCTTTACCGTCTTGAGAAATTCTTCGATGCTGAGAAGAGTGATTGGCGTTCCCTTAGGATATTGTTTGTGCAGCTTGGCTGGGACTACGAGCTTCACGCGCGAACTATGCATCTGGCTGAGTTGAGCGGCGGAAATACCCTGCTGAATGGTTAAGATGTGTTTGTCGACAACCCGCCGCGCCTCGTTGACAACTTGGCGCCAACGATCCTTGCATGTGGTCTTTATGCCTACAACGGTCAATTTGTGTTCTGGAAAAGACCGATCAAGATATGCTTCCACACTCGGTATGATCACGTCCGGCTCGCCGTCGATGTGGGGGCGCATGACGTGCGGAATCCCCGATCTCTTCAGGGCATATTCGACATGATTTTCCAACGATCTGCCGGCTCTGGCTTTTCTCCGGTTCATTATGCTCGATGCTGTTTTCAGGAAGTCATCGACGTCCTTAAAAACCCGCCCGGATATTTGTGATTGGCAGATTTGCCGCTCGGCAAGGCGGAATAGGGCGTACTCCGCATCCATAGACCTCATGAGCAATTCATCAGAAACCAAAGAATTGAAGCCTTTGACGCAAGCAATTAATGCATCTCTGGCCTGTTCTGAAAAAATTGCGCCGGTGGGGAAAGCCTCCAGTTGTCCAGCAAAATGGCGGAACCTTTTCTCCACGCATTCATCTTCGCTTTCGACTTGTGCTACACCGCCTCGATAGACGGCCCAACTCCTGATTATCTCAACGCCCAGAGCCGCAGCTATTTCGTCAATGTCCTCGTCTGAATCCAAAACGAATGCCGTGAAATGTGCGTGGCTTTCAGGAATTAGGACAAGCAACTCGCCAACAGAGTCTGCCGTGAGAAATGGAAAGCCCTTTCCGAATCGGGTAAGCCGATACTCACTGCGCGTCCCTTTGCCGTACCACTTAACGCGGGAATCTGTCGTGCGCCCATCCTGCCAAGTCACAGAAACCGCCGTTTCATTGTTCTTGTTTTTCGCGGGAGCATGCGAGGTGAACATTTTCCACACGGGCTTTGGAAGGTAGTAACCGCACTGATGGCCGCCCGTCAGCCCGACGTCATTTGGTGAAATGAACTTGAGAATCGCGTTGCCTACCCGCGTTGCTTCTGCTATCGCTCGTTCACATTCGGGGCTTACCATTTTCCTCTAACTAGCAGCGGGATGCCCATTCTTGCTGTCCTTCAGCAGGCAGCCATTTGCTGATCTTGTCAACTGCCAACGGAGCGTGGCAATAATCTGCTGGCCAACGGCACACGCCACCTTCGGAACCACGGCGTTTCCGAACTGGCGGTATGCCTGAGTGTCTGACACGACGATCTTCTTGTCATCTGGGAAGCCCATGATCGCTGCACATTCGCGCGGCGTCAACCGGCGCGGGCTCTTGGCATTCTGCTCAATGAGTATCTCAGAGCCGTCTTTGTAATACCGCGCGCTAAGCGTTCTGCTGACGCCCTCGGGATGGGCAATTCCGAACCCGAAACCGTTACCTCTCTCGCGGTGCCGTTTAGCGTAATCCTGGAGGTAGTTCCAGAGGTGTTTCGACAGCGTGTACTTTTCCTCGGGATTCTTGTCGAGCACATCTCGCAATTTCGGGAGTTGAGTTGACGGCTCCTTGGGGAATTCGAAGGGTGGGTTCTCTCCGAACACCTTCTTATCGAAACAAACGAGATAAATTCTCTCTCGATGTTGAGGAACCCAACCTGCGGCGTCGATCACTCTGTGACGTACGGCATAACCTAACCCTGTTAGTGCCTCTAGAATAGTTTTCCAAGTGCGGCCCTTATCGTGCGATTGGAGATTCTTAACATTCTCAAGGAATAGAACTGGAGGGCGCTTCACTTCAACGATGGAGACGATATTGAAGAACAAGGTGCCTTGCGTGGCACACTTGAACCCATGCGCCTGACCGAGACTCTTCTTCTTGGACACACCCGCGATGGAAAACGGCTGACATGGAAATCCCGCTGCTAGGATATCGTGATCGGGGATGTCTTTCGGCTTAACCTGTCTGATGTCTCCATGCGGCATCTCGCCAAACCATGCTTTGTATGTTTTCTGCGAGTATCTGTCCCACTCACACGAGAATGCACACTTGCCACCCAGTTGCTCCAGCGCAATCCGAAATCCACCAATCCCCGCAAACAAGTCTACGAAAGTAAACGGTAAGCAATTCGGGACGAGAATTTCTTTCGCGGGGGGTTCAAACTGCAGGAGCGGGGTTTGCTCTGCGAGGCTCGCACGATGAAGCAGCGAGAGGACAAATTCCTGCTTGGACATCTTGTCCTGCTCGCGGTGCCGGTCAATCCATTGGTGAAGCTCCTCTGGGACATTACGCACCAGCAACTGACCGCTCATTGTAGCCTTTCCACTGGGACTTTCTGATAGCGTAGATGATAGCACTTCTTCCCAGAGATTCAACTGGTTTTTGCTGGACCTGTTTTTCACAGCTGGGAAGCTGCATTCCATCTGCCGTACTGCGGCGGGGAACGTCCAAAGGTAACCGCATCGAACGCGATCCAGAGGCCTCTTAAAGCTTACCCATTCGTCATGGAGAGAACGCAGAACGAGCCCAGGCTGAAGCCGTGCCGCTCCCGAACCCCGGACCAGTCTCTCGTGTCCTAGTTTGGTTGGGGACTCTGCTTCTGGTCGGACTTGCCGGTTCCGACAATGTTGTAACGTTTGCCGTTCTTGCCGTCGTCCAGATAGGCTTTTTGCTTTTCAATTCGGAATGTAACATTCTGGCCGACGGTGAGAGACGGTTTCCCGCCTCCCTCAAGATCGTAGTAGAGGTCACCGCAATCCACGCGGTAGATCCACCTGTTCACGGTACCAACGATGCCGGCGCTTCCGACCGCTTCGCCTCCAAGGCGAGTGGTGATGACCTGACCGTGTTCCGGATATAGGTTTGGCTTGGGCGCTTGTTGCGCGGCAACTCCAGCCGCAAGCAACAGAGCTAACGAGGCAAGAGCAACCAGCAACTTCGGCCTGATGACGAATCGGTCCGCTTTCAAGGTGTGTGCCTCCTCCGCACAGTTGTCTGTGCTGAAAGCTTAGACTCGCGGAAGCGGGGAAAAGCGGTAAAGAGACAGTCAAGGAAAGTAAAGTTTTGTTATAGCGAGTGAATCGATTGTGGAGGGTTTTGGGTGGGTTGCCGTCAGTTCAGCCTCATCTTGAGCGAAGCGAAAGACCTGTGCATTGCAGCGGTCAAATAGAGGGGAAACAGACGATCTTCCCCGCGAGCGTGGAATCGTACTTGGGCGCCCGAAGGGTTCTGCTACACTCGTCTCCACTATGCGTTGCAGAAGCCCTCGGATGGGATGGATCGCACTCCTGCTGCTTTCTTTCGTGGTGCCGATCTGCGCGCAAGTTCAGCCCTGGCACCAACTTCATCCCTTGCCCGGCAAGGATGGCGCGGACTCGAACCAGCAAGGCCCTGTAGACGGAGTTTATCGAGTGGGCCGCGACGTCAAGGCTCCCCAGCCTACGTACGAACCCAATCCTGAATACTCGGAACAGGCTCGCAAAGCGGGATACGAGGGTCTTTGCGCTCTGGCCCTGGTGGTTGACGCCGACGGGATGCCGCAAAACATCAAGCTGACGCGAGCTCTCGGCATGGGACTCGATGAGATGGCTCTTGCAGCGGTTCGTCAGTGGAGATTCACACCTTCGACGAAAGACGGCACACCGGTTGCGGTTCAAATCAACGTTGAAGTGAGATTCAATCTCGGGCGTAGTGCTAATAAGAAGACATTATTCGAGAAAGCCAATGCGGGAGATGCCAAAGCGCAGTTCGAGATCTCGCAAATCTTGCTGTCAGATCCCTATCTAGCCAAGGACGACTCCAAAGGATTCGCCTTTCTTGAGGAAGCCGCCAAGCAGGGCCTGCCCCCGGCGCAGTTCGCGATGGGGGAGTATTTCTCGTCTCACAGAAATGACTTGGTGACTGCTTATGTGTGGTACGCGCTCGCCCAGAAAAGTCGCTATAAACAGAGCGCCGAAAAGCTGAAATATCTGGCCGAGAAAATGACCCCAGAACAGTTGGCCGAGGCGCGTCGGCGGTCGGAAAGCACCGAACCGCTCTGACGAACAGAGATAAGAACTGTCACGCACACGCTACAAGCGCTGCGCCACCCCAAAATCTAGATCATCGTAGCCTTCTAAACTTCGGCGGACAGGAGTGTCCGCCCCACACGGGCGCTTATTCCCGATTCGGGAAAATTCTTGTCAATATGGCAAAATTACACGATCGGGCTTAAGTTGATGAGAACGCGGGAAATATAAAGTTGTCAGACGTGGCATGTTTACCCCCTCGAAAATGCTAGCATTGAAGTAGAGATCAATTCTCAGACGCGGCCCTTCTGGCCGCGTTTTCTATTTCCGGGGACAATTTAATGTTCAGAGAAGGTGAAACTGCCCGCAGCGAGTTCAAGCTGCGGGGAGAGTGGGCAGAACTGCTTTTTATGACGGGCGCCACCGAGCACGGGCTGCGGGTGATCAAACCGTGGGGAGACAGCAGCCGGTATGACTTCGTGGTGGAGACCGGCGGACGATTCCTGCGGGTGCAGGTAAAGTCCACCGCCTGTCGCCGAGGCAAACATTATGCTTGTTGGATTGAAAAGCGCGGTCGAAAGTGCTACACGGCCGCAGAGATCGATTTCTTCGCGATCTATGTGATTCCGGCCGATAGCTGGTACATCCTTCCCATTGAAGTCGTGAGCCGATCAAAGTGTGTTATTACTTTGTCGCCTCACAACTCGCTCTCCAAGAACGCTTGCTACAAGGAGGCGTGGCATCTGCTGCAGGCAGAGTGAGTGGGCTCATCCTCTCGGTCACCGAGAATGGATACGGCAAGATCATCCGCATCGAGTCCAAATTCATCCGCGAATCAGGACGCTCCGCCCAAGGCGTGCGCCTCCTGAATATAGAAGCCGGGACCGTGTCGCGGCAGCAGTGGTGATCCCGCCAGAAGAAGAGCCAACAAACGGGGGGACGCTGATTCATAACCGACGATCTAGGGGCGGACACCCCCGCCCGTCCAGGCGGAGCAAAGCTCGGCAGGATTTGTGTCTGGGCGCAACTGGACAGGCTGCAGAAAAACTCGGTTCGAGCAGATTAGGTGGCGCGAACTGTTGCGCCCTTACAAAGGCAGTTCCCAACCCTCTTCTTTCATCCTATGATTCGTCCACTCCTGCAGCTCTTTATAAACCGCCGGCTCGATGACCACGAATGTGGCTCCTGCCCGCCCTTCCAAGTCCGCCCAGACGATCTGCACCTTCGCCTCGATCCGGGTTTCGCTGTCCGGCAGGACAAAGCTGATATCCATGAGCCCTTGAGATCGCCGGGGATCTGGCAATCCTTCCAACCCCATGCCACCGACGCTCAGATTCACCGCTGTGACGCTTGTCTCCTGGCCTTGGCTGTCTTTGAGTACTACCGGAAGGTTCACCTTTGCCCGGAAAAACTTCTTTTGTTTGAGGCTGAGCGCACCCAGCGCCCGGCTCTTATCACTGAACGCCGCGGTGATCTTGTATTCGCCCAGCTTCCGGGTCAAGGTCCTGCGCGAGATTCCTAGTTGCTCGGCTGCCTTCGCCCGGTGGCCCCCGGTGTTTTCGAGTGCCTTCATCACCATCTGTCTTTCCATGTCCTGGAGATCGCCTGCGGGCAAGGGAATATTACTTTTTTGCTGTTCGGCGGACAGATCGGCGAGCACGTCAGCCGCGCCAATCTCCGGACCAGATGCTGCCATTGCGACCTTGGCAACTACGTTCCGAAGTTCGCGGACATTGCCCGGCCACGAGTGAGACTGCAGGGTGCGCAGAGCCTCCGCGCTGAACCTCATTTCCGCGGATTTCAGGTGAAGGAAATGCTCGGCCAGGGCCACAATGTCTTCCGGCCGCTCTCTCAGTGCCGGAACCCTAAGCTGAAACTGGCTCAGGCGATGAAAAAGATCTTTGCGGAAACGGCCTTCTCGCACGGCTACTTCCAGATCCTGGTTGGTGGCCGCGACGATCCGCACATCCACCGTGATCTTGCGGTGCCCTCCCAAACGGTAGTAGGGAGCACCGTCCAGCACTCGCAGCAGCTTTACCTGAATATGGGATGGCAGTTCGCCGATTTCATCCAGGAAGAGGGTTCCCTTGTCGGCCAATTCGAAGAGTCCCGGCTTGGAATTGTCGGCGCCGCTGAAGGCCCCTTTTTCGTAGCCAAACAGTTCGCTCTCGACCAGGTGCTCGGGCAGAGCGGCGCAGTTGATGTCAATCCAGGGTTTGCCGTGCCGGTAGGAAAATTCGTGGATGCTGCAAGCGATCAGTTCCTTGCCACTGCCGGTTTCCCCGGTGATCAGAACAGTCTCGGTGTGCCCCGCCACCCGCTCGACCATGGCCATGAAGCGCTGCATCGAGCCACTGGCAACGATGAACTTGGTGCCGTGAATCTCGCGCTGAACCGCCGCCCCTGCTTCCAATGCATCCCCCCGCGACTCCCTGAATACACCTCCAGCGCCAGCACCCTGCTGCCACGCTTGATTCCGAGTCGGGCCAAAGAAAAAGCTAGCACAGCGGGGAGAGAACTCATTCGTAACCCCAGGTTCCGGCGGTGACGAAAGTAACCCGTTTTCGGTAGCGGGGGCGTCCGTGCCCTTGCGTCGTCCAACTGAAATTCAAACTTAACCAGAAACCGGTGGAGGGAACGCGGCCCACTCAGCCAACGCCCTAAGAAGGCGCGCGGTCCATAACTTCCGCGTCCGCAGTCAATCTCCAGGAAATAGACGCGCGGTGCTACTGAGATTCACGCGGCAAGCCGACGCGGCGCACAAGCTCGGCGAAGCGCGGGTCGGAATGCAGACTCTTCAGTCGTGGGTCGCGATTGAGATAGATTAGCGATCCAGAGCGCTCTGCGTAGGCATTCTCCAATTGTTTGAACGTGTTGTCCGTCTCATCCAGGCCCGCATAAACTACAGCAAGTTGATAAGAAGGAACATAGCGTCGCTTCGATACCTCATTCAACTCATCCAGCAGTTTCCGGACTTCGCCTCGGTTACCGGCCACCGCATAAGCATGTGCTAGTGACGCTGTATACAGAGGACTGCGTCCGGAGAGGCTCATCGCCGTTTGAAACTCTGCGATGGCTTGCGCATACATTGCCTTTTGCTCATAAGCTAAACCAAGCTGCCAGTGCGCGGGAACAAAGGTCGGATCCAATTCCAACGTTTTACGATATTGGTCTATGGCTTGATCGTATCGCCGCAAGAAAGAAAGACGCCAGCCCAGCCACGTGTTTATGATCAGCGAGAGCGGATCCAGTTCCTGTGCCCGTTTCTCTTCGTTCAAACTTTCATCGAGTTTTCCCATTGCCGCCAGCAGATCGCTGTGCCAGTGATGAGCAGTCGCGTAGCTCGGGTTGAGTTCAATGGCCCGCTTGTACTCTTTCTCTGCATTGGGCCAGTCCCAATCGTAATTTGTAAGAACAAATGCCAGAGTAGCGTGGGCTTCACTGAGAGACTCATCGAGCTCCAGTGCTTTCCCTGCCGCGACTTTTGCTTCCGGGTATGCGTCCTTGGAAGGGCGGAAGTTATACCACGCTTGGCTAATAAGACAGTCCGCTAGTCCGTCATAAGCCAAGGCGTAGGCCGGGTCTTTGTCGCTGGCTTGCCTGAAGTAATCGACCGCCCTTGTGAGCGCCTCTTCTGTTCTCTTGTTCCAGTAATAACGCCCCTTCAGATATAGCTGATAAGCCTCAGTGTTTTCCGTGTAACCCTTGCTCAACCTCTTCTGATCGTTGCCCGTCAACCGCAGTCGTAGTCTCTCGGAAATTTCGGTGGCGATTTCCTTTTGAATGGTGAGAATATCGGACATCTTCCGATCGTACCGCTCCCCCCAGAGCTGAGACTCTTTATCTACGTCAACCAGTTCCGTCTGGATGGTTAGATTTTCTCCGCGGAGCATAACCCTCCCTGTGAGCACGGCCCGCACTTTAAGGTCGCGTCCGATTGTCAGAGGGTCTGCTGCGCTGCCCTTGTAGTGAAAAACGGTGCTATGTGGCACCACGCGCAGTGTTGATAGCTGTGAAAGGTTATTGATGAGGCTATCCGTGATCCCATCGCCAAGATACTCTGCGTTGGGATCTGTACTGGCGTTGGCGAACGGCAAAACGGCAATTGAGCTTATTGTCCCGGTGTGTTTCGGAACCCAGTAGAGCGTTGCCGAGATTAGCAAAATAACAAGAGCAAGACCTGCAAGCGCGCTCAAAACCTTCCTGCCCCACTTCAGTCTAGCCTGCACCGTGGGAATCGGTTCGCTGGCTACGGCTATGCTTCCTGAAGACGTGTCACGCTTGAGCCGCTTCAGATCGGCCCTGATGTCGGACGCGTGTTGATACCTTACATCGCGGTCCTTCTCCAGTGCTTTGTTGATGATTTCTTCCAGCTTGGTTGGGAGGTCGGGATTCAGCCGCACCGGAGCCACCGGATGGCGGTTCAGGATGGCGTCGAAAATCACGCCCGAAGTCTCGCCCCTAAATGGCAGCGCCCCGGTCACCATTTCGTAAAGCACCGCTCCGAACGAGAACAGGTCAGTACGCGCGTCTAGTTCCTTGGCTCGCACCTGCTCCGGCGACATGTAGGCCATCGTTCCCACCACCATTCCCAAGCTGGTTAGGTGCTGGTCGTCCACAGTCCCGGTCATCGTGTGGGCCGACGCGATTTTGCTGCGAGAACCGCCAGCGGGGGTGACCTTTGCCAGACCAAAGTCCAGAATCTTGGCGTGGCCACCCTTGGTAACGAAGATGTTAGCGGGCTTGATGTCGCGGTGGACGATGCCTTCGGCGTGTGCGGCATCGAGCGCATCGGCAATCTCGATCCCCAGCGACAGCACAGTTTCGATGTCTACTGGTTTTCCGGCGATGCGGTGCTTCAGGGTCACTCCATCCAGGTACTCCATGGCGATAAAGCGTTTGCCGTCGTACTCGGCGATTTCGTAGATGGTGCAGATATTGGGGTGGTTGAGGGCAGAGGCAGCACGCGCTTCGCGGCGGAAACGTTCCAATGCCTGTGGGTCCTGCGCGACATCTTCGGGAAGGAACTTCAGCGCCACGAAGCGGCCTAGCTCGGTGTCCTCGGCTTTGTACACCACACCCATCCCGCCACCGCCGAGCTTTTCGATAACGCGGTAGTGCGAGATGGTTTGGCCGAGCATAAGTGACGCACGAACTCTGTGTTGCCGTATGTTAGGGCGCTGCGGGACGCAAGTCAAAGTGTCATTGGGTGTATACGGCGCGAGGGCAAAATGCTACCCCCTGCCTGGGGCTTGGGCGAGCGGGGGGGCGGGGCGAACAGCGGCAATCTCCGTGCGGCTTGCGCGAGAGCGGGGGCGGAGCCTGGGAGCCCGGCGATCCACGTACGGCGTCGCCAGAGGGGGGAAGGGTGGAGCTACCGGCGAAACCACCAGCAATTCTCAAGTTGTGTAATCGCCTGGTTACAACAGTCACGTGTGCATGACTTGCGGGTCGCTGATAATAGATTCCGTGCCTCTCCGAATCGTCCAGCCTGACACGCCGCGCACCCGGCGAGCACGTGCGCTTCCCCGCGCGTGTATTTGCGGAGTCATGATTGCGCTCTGGCTGGCTTTCCCTTCATTTTCTATCGCACAGAGGGAAAAACAGATTGGTAAGGACGAAGTCGGGGCGTGGCTCAACCAAAAGCATGACTGTCCGGCTGATCCTCCCCCATATTTCTGGAGATTCGACTTTTTCGATTTCAAAAGCGACGGTAATCAAGAGGCAATCGTGGTTGCGTCGACCTGCATGACTGGGACGGCGGGGCCTGACGTTCATTCCGTTATCACACGTGATCGTGCAGGAAGCCTTGTGGAATGGGAGATTGCTGATGCTGATCGCAGCACCTACGACAATCTCTTTGGAAACGTTTACTACGACCTCGCCGTCCGAAACGGCACTCTGGTCGCTACGTTTGAGGACGATCGGAACCGTGAAACACCTCTGATTATCAAATACAAACTCAACGGCGAAAAATTCGTAATCTTGTCCATCCAAAAGACTGGAGTTTTTCCGACCAGTTACGACTGCGCCAAAGCCGCTTCAGAAGTGGAGCGCGCGATCTGCCACGTACGATCACTTGCCGATCTCGATGTGCAGTTGAACACAATGTATAGGTCGCTTGTCTCCGACCTTCCTTCCGAAGAGCGCGAGAAGATCACCCTTGAGCAAAAGAATTGGCTCAGAAAACGAAACCGAGAATGCGCACCCTACAAGGGCTGGGTGCGTTGCATTTCGGGGATGTATCAAGACCGCATTGCCGTGCTCAAGAATCGTTCCTCGTTACCACCACCAGGAACACAGCCAAAACCCTAACTGTTGCAAAATCGCCATAACGCTCATTGACCTTTGAAGGGGGTTTTGAGTGCTATCGCCTGATTTCGTCACTTATAGTCGTTGCGCGACGTTTTTGGGTATAGAATGTTTCCCTCAATCCCCCGGAATGCTATCTGGCCATCTCTCCCAAGGGGAGGAATTTATGTCACGCAATAAGAGTTTGGGAAATCTCAGCGCAGCTTTGCTCCTCATCACTGCAATTTTGCTCGTGGCGCCGGGCGCATGGGCGCAAAACAGCTATAAGACGTTGCACAGATTCAAGCAGGGTAAGGGTGGAGCGGATCCAGTCGGCGGCCTGATCTTTGACCAGAGCGGAAACCTCTACGGCACAACTTTGTATGGAGGTGATGTTGACCAAGGCACCGTTTTCAAGCTGATACCTCAGCCTGACGGAAGTTGGAGCAAGGATGTCCTTTACAGCTTCTGCTCTCGGACGAGTTGCACCACGGGAGCCAACCCCTTTGCAAGCCTGATCTTCGACGCGGCGGGAAATCTCTATGGGACGACGACGTCGAGTGGCGCTAATGGCCTTGGAGGCACGGTCTTTAAGCTCGCGCCAAACTCGAACGGAACTTGGACGGGGAGCGTACTGTACAGCTTCTGCTCCCTCACGAACTGCGACGACGGGGGAACTCCCATGGCGGGCCTGATCCTCGATCAGGGCGGAAGCCTCTACGGCACAGCGTCGGCTGGCGGCGCTGGCCAATTTGGCCCTGGCGGCGTGGTCTTCAAGCTGACGCCAAACTTGGATGGAACCTGGACGGAGAGCGTGCTGTATACCTTCTGCTCGCTCACGAACTGCAGCGACGGGGCGAGCCCCTTTTCCGCTCTAATTTTCGATGGGGCAGGAAATCTCTACGGCACGACCGGGTACGGCGGTAGTTCTAGTCGCTGCAACGGCGGCTGCGGCGTAGTCTTCGAGCTCACGGCAAACTCAGACGGAAGCTGGACCGAGAACGTACCGTACAGCTTCTGTAGCCTCAACAAATGCCGCGACGGATCGCGTCCCCGTGCTGGCCTGATCTTCGATCAGGCAGGAAATCTTTACGTCACCGCATGGTACGGCGGGGACCCAGCTTGCAGCGGCTGCGGCGTTGTGTTTGAGTTAACGCGCAACAAGAACGGAAGCTGGACAGAACAGGTGCTGCACTCGTTCCGGGGCCGTAACGGGGCCGAGCCGAATGGTCTTACCTTCGGCCCTGCGGGAAACCTTTATGGCAGTACAGTCTGGGATGGTGACCTCAGTGGTTGCTTCTCCGGGTGTGGCGTCGTTTTTAAGCTGGCACCGAACTCGAACGGCGGGTGGAAAGAGACCGTCCTCCATACCTTCGTCGATCATCCGGGAGCCAGTCCGGTTGGTGGCGGCCTGATCTTTGACGCGAATGGGAACCTGTATGGGGAGACTGCCGGCGACGGCAACATCCACACCTTTGGTTCGGTGTTTGAGATCACGCCGTAGTCGGCTCGTCTGGGGACTAAAGCCTGCTGGCAAGGCGTGACCAGGGACGAGCGAAGGCCACGTTGCTGTTGTAACATCGCCATAGCACTCATTGACCTTGGAAGGGGGGTTTTGAGTGCTATGGCCTGATTTCGACAGTCAGAGTGAAGTATGATCACAAATTGCCACCATGCGCACGTTTCCGAAGGTGCTGTCGAAGTTCCGAGACATTGTGAATGAGCGTGGCCAACGACTGCGAAAGTTCCCGTTCGAGGAACTGAAGCGGCTGGGTGACAGACCAATCGAACACCTGACCGTTGAATCGCGTCCCGCAACCATTGGCATCATTGTGCAGCCATTGCCAAGCGGCGGCATTCGGGTCGTCGTTCAGGGCTTCATGAAGGCTAAACTGCTTGGGCAAAATGTCGCACTGGATGGCTTCTACAAGTACTCGGACGAAACTGTCGCTCCGATGCCTGACGAGGAGTTCTATCAGTTTGACTGATCGCCGCGCTGCGTAACTGTTGTAATATCGCCATAACGCTCATTGACCCGAGAGGGTCGGCCACTTCTCAACGAGTTCCCATGGGCCTGCGGCCCACCCATTGGGATGAAAGTGCCTTGCTAAGGTTCATTGATTCCAAACAGGTTACCCGACGACTTTCGACGGAATGCTATGGCCTGTGGCTGTTGAAGAACTCCTTTCGGGGTGCTTAAGAAACCGAAGTTCGTTTGCAGCGGATTCGACAATTGTGGACGATTGTCGCTAGCCTGATCGGAAACGCCTCGGGACAGACTTTTGGGGCGGAGCGGAGATCTCGATCCGAGGCGTTTTCGATGAGGCGCAGTAGTGTGGACTGGGACGGGGTGCAGAATGCATCCCGTCATGTTCTCACCCGTCAATGTCGTTAGGGGGATAATGGGAGCGTGGAAGCACGAGTACCGCGATCGGGAAGGCCGCGGCGAGGAAGACAAAAACGCAATGCGAAAGAAACTAAGGCCGCTTGATCGGAGAAATTCAGTAGATGAAGGCTGTGGCAATAAGGAAGGGACAGAGCCTAGAGAAAGGGGCGGATTCCCGAGAAATGGGAACGCTCCGATGTGAGGGCTGTGGCGAGGAGTTCTTCATAGGGAACGATCCCCCGTTCGTGGATAAGTGGCTCGCCGAGAGACAAGCACATTGGCTCGAAAAGGTCCTTGCGGAACGGCGCGAGCGCGACAAGAAGCACCCCGACCGAATCGAATTGCCGGACTGATACGAGTCCAAAAACGCTCCAGGCTTGCCACGGTACAAAGTTAAAGAGCCGGGGAACGCTGGATCCACGGCGCCCCGGCTCTTTGCCGAAAGATCAATTTCAGCCCACTTTGATTGCGGTCTTGTAACTTGGGTTGCCTAGCCGGAGCAACTCTCGCTCCAAATGGCTAAGAAAGTCTTCGGCGAGACCATGCCCGCCGTGCCAGGTGATGCCGGCACGCCCCAGAAATCACAGGTTTCCTATTTCAGTCTCACAAGCCTGAGACCACACCATAAAGCTGAAGGTGAAGCCTCTCACCGTTTATCTGTCTTGAAGTGGCGTTGCCAATGGTCCGGCGCGAGAGGCGCTCAGGCATAAAAGCTTGCGGAGAAGCTATCACCACCTCAGTTATTGATGCGTCCACCCAAATGACGTGGCTTTCATGATGCTGACCTGCGCTCATCATTGAGTTCTGGCAGGACGAGGAGTTTGGTAGGAGCAGCGAAAAGATTGGCGTCGTCGAATCGAACGTGAGCGGTTTTGAACAGACAGTCAAGTCCATACCAAATAAAGTGTGTGCTGTTCCACTCTGGATGCTCCAGGTTCCTAGGCCGGAAGCTCGACCGGCGCACAACGCGCGAGAGTTCTGCGTAAGGATCGGAAGCAAAATCAAATCCTAAGTGAAATTCCCCACCACCGCACGGCGAGAATCTTAAGGAGGATTCTATGAAAAATATGTTTCTACTGATCGTTGTATCGGTTCTGCTGGTCACATTGGGGTTTGGACAGACTCCCGCGCCGTACAGCAACACCGACCAAGCCAGCATCAAGGGATGCCTTGGTGGCTCCGATGGTAACTACACCTTAGCGGAGGACGGCACAACTCAGACTTTCAAAATCGCCACCAGCACTGTTGACCTCAAGCCGCATGTGGGCCACGACGTCGAAGTCATCGGGCAAAAAGCGAATGTGGCTATGAGTTCCGGTTCCTCTGACAAGAGCGTTGTCGTCACCGGAGTAAATATGATCTCCGAACACTGCGCCACTGTGACCGCCAATGCCTCCGCTGCGACCGCCAGCACTCCCGCTATGGCTGACACCACGCCCACTGCGATTGCCAGCACTCCCGCTGTGGCTGACACCACGCCCACTGCGACTGCCAGCACTCCCGCTGTGGCTGACACCACGCCCACTGCGACTGCCAGCACTCCCGCTGTGGCTGACACCACACCTACTGCGACTGCCAGCACTCCCGCTGTGGCTGACACCACGCCCACTGCGACTGCCAGCACTCCCGCTGTGGCTGATCCAACGCCCGCTGCGACTGCCAGTGCCCCTATGATGGCGAGCGCCAGCGAGCCCGAGAGTACCAAGCACCTACCCGACACAGCAACTCCGCTGCCGCTGCTCGGGTTGCTAGGTCTGGGCCTGTTGGCGACGGGCTTGCTGAGCAGGAGGGCACGGACAAACTAACAGTGAAAGTTGAAGCATTGGTGCACGAGATGGAAAGAGTGGGCGAGCTGAACAAGTCGAGGGTTGTGTTTGCGCCTTTATCGAAATATCGAGGCATGCGGCAACAGCTCGCCCTTTTCTTAACCGGCGTTGGGCTGTTGTTGCTACTTTACGTGTCCTACCAGTACGGTCAAATGTACGCCGCTCAGAGAAAGCTGGTAATGGAGTGGAAACAGCAGAACGCACGGCCAGCAAACATCGTGGGCGGCAATGGTGACACCCTTGTCCGACTCACTATCGCAAAGATCAAACTGGATGCCGTGATCGTGGAGGGTACGTCGCGCAAGTCGCTCAAGCTTGGTCCGGGCCACATGCAGGATTCGGCTCTTCCCGGATATTCAGGAAACTCGGTTATCGTCGCCCACCGCGACACTTTCTTCCGTCATCTCGACGAGTTGCGGGAGGGAGATGAGATTTACCTACGGCGACAGGGCGAAGTTTACCGATTCGAGGTTACAGGACGTCATGTCGTCGAGCCCACGGATCTCTCGGCCTTACGGCAGTCTCCTTCGGCGCAGCTTACGCTGATCACCTGCTATCCGACACACTACGTTGGACCAGCACCGAAGAGGTTGGTGGTCGTAGCGCGTTTGATAGTTCCGCCTAAAACCGCGGGCGAACAGCAATCTGAAATCGCCCGGCGCGTGCACGTTCCACGGCTCGGTTAAACCAAGAGTGGTGTGAAAAGAACTTCAAGGCATATCTCGCGATGAAACACCGCCGAGAGGACGCCAGCCAAGCCGCTGTGCGGCTCGTGAGAGAAGCCACGGAAGTTTAGGCTCCGTAATTTGTCCGTTTAATGCCTCGTAGCGATCAATAGCTTGTGTGAGAGTGTCGCGGAGAATCTTTGCTTGTAGCCATGAAACTGTGGCTGAGCCATGCAGGTCAATCCCCCAGCTAGGGTTCATATCAGCCGCATGTTCGCGCAACGGTGTTATTTGTCCAAAGCGTATCCTGAGGTCATTAACCGTCCAGTTTACATCGAAGTAATTTCCATAAATCTCTGGCGCAGTTTCATTCAATCGCCATTTCAGTGCTGGCTGCTCTGAAGCACTCATGCCATACCCCCTCTAGCAGTTTGTAGAGTCTGAGATTCATCTCCTGCCGGAATATGGGACGGAGGTAGAGTGCCGGCCTGCATATTACCTTCTGAAGCGGGAGGTATTTTACCCATGATGGCGCGCTCCTCTGGCTTAAGGGTCGAGCCAAGCACAGTCGCTTTTCCTGCCAAAGGATTTAGAAATACTTCATCGTCCTCTAGACGAGTAATAGAAAATCTATCCGGCGCAAAACTGTTGTCCCAATGAAGCATGTCGCTGAACGGAACAAACCTTATCTGGAGTCCAACCTTGAAATGGAGCAAAGTGCGGGCGATCTGGTGGACGTGGACGGCGATTGACGCCGATACCAGACCATATCAGCGCATCGTTTGTAGAGCGCAGCAATCTTTCGATGCGCATGGGGATGCGCTCCTTTACTCAAGCTCACCAATGGTTTCAGCAAGAAGCTAGAGAACCACCGGCACATGGTTTAGGAGGTGGAAGAATTGATAACTTATTGAAATAAAATGGCTCAAAATGAAACGACCGCTCACGCGGTCGTCGGGTCCAAAGTTACTCACTTTGGAGCTGTTACAGACCTAACAATAATAGCAGGTGGAAAATGGATGTCAAGAGCGAAAAAGAGGCGAAAAAAACGAGAGTAATTAGCTACATAGATGGCTTCAATCTTTATTTTGGATTGCGCGAGCAGCGCTGGCGCAAGTACATGTGGCTTGATCTGACGAAGCTCTCTGCGTCTGTGCTCCTACCCAACTGTGAACTCCGTCACACCAAGTACTTTACATCGCGCATTCGAGGAAACATTGGAAAAGCAGAGCGCCAAAGTGCTTTTCTCGATGCCATCCAAACCCTACCGCAACTGACGATCTACTACGGACGCTTTCAGCCCGATCCGAAGCAATGCCAGAAGTGCGGCCACTATGCGTACCATCCGCAAGAGAAAAAGACCGACGTGAATATTGCGACCCAACTCATGTGCGATGCCTTCCATGATTGCTTCGACACAGCGTTACTTGTCTCGGGAGATGCTGACCTCGTCCCCCCAATCCAGGCTGTTAAACAACTATTCCCAGACAAACGAATCGTGATTGCTTTTCCTCCTAGACGGCATTCCTCAGAACTAGCCGCGACTGCTCATTCGACGCTCACTATCCACGAGAGCAGATTTCGAAAGAGTCGCCTGCCTGAAACAATTACATTTCCAAACGGTGTCACTGTATCGCGTCCCGACAAATGGAAATAATTCAACCTGCACCACTACCGAGGCTGGCCGTGGAAAGCGAGGCACTCATGGAAGTTCGTTCGAATAGCACGACTAAGGCCCGACAACGACCTCATTTGGCGCCGAGGGCAGAATGAACTTGACGCCGTTGTCGTGGTTGGCTCTCACCGTCGCAGGGATGTTGAGGGCGGAGAGTTGGATGTTTTTCGTCCAATGGCCGCTCTGCCAGTAATCTGCGCTGGCGTAAAGAATACTGCCCACGATGGCATATTCGGGCACCTGTTCGCGATGACCGTCGCGAAAGATCAGTACCGTCGGCGAGAGTTCAGGCTGAGCTGGGGGTTGAGCGACTCGCGAGGAGTTGGCCGCCTCGGCCTCGGCATAATCAGGCGCTGCGCTCATGCCGCGTTCCGCGGATTGCTGCCGTCCCCCGAAGCGCACATACCGGTTCCCTCGCAACTCAATCATTAACGGTTCGGATTTTGTTTCTGGCGGAGTGTCAGCAGTCGCCGGTTGCACGATGATAACCTGCGGTGGTGCGGTTGGCGCTGCCAATGGTTCAACGCGGTAATCCGCGTAAAACGGGTCGCCGAGGAAAATCGCGCCGCGGTCGAAAGAGTGGGAATGCGGCCGTCCGGCAAATGAGATGCCGACGCTACGTCCGAAGCCAGAGGGCGCGACGGCACCCGGCATGGTCAGGCTAGGGGCGCGCATTTGCGCCATTGTGATCGGCGCGAATACCGCGGCTCCTGGCAATGCGATCATCAGAACCAAGATCAGCGGCTTGGGCATACGCTAGTTCGCTTCAGAAGCGGCGGGAACCTGGAAGTCGATGCCGCGGTCGTCGTTCTGCTTCGCCGTGGCGATCAGGTCCAGTTCGGCGAGTGCGATTTTGTGGCGACGTCCGCCGGTCAAATCGTACAACGTGCTCCCAACGATTGCGTAGTTTGCAACCTCGAGTTGATGACCGTCTTTGAATACCAGCACAGTCTGAGGCTGATCAGGGGTTGATGTCGCTTCGGGCGGGGCAGCCGCGTCAGACGCTGGTTCGGGCTGCGGGTTATCGCTGCGTCCGCTGCTACGATATGGTGCCGGAGCTGGTGGAGGAGTTGTCCCTGGACCACGGCGGTCAAACACTGTAGGTCCGCCGTTGTACTGTTCGTCCGGTGCGGTATCGGCGGCGTCGCTTCCGGAGTCGTAATACCCGTAGTATGGCGCTGCGTATACCGCACCTCCCCACGGGAAGGATTGCCCGTTGTGATGATGGTGGTGAAAGTTCATCGTCCGATTCGGGTTTGCCGGAAATCCGCCCCTGAAGCAGCAAGTAGGAACAGCCGGGGTGTAGCCGCGTGGTCCGAGCGAGGTGACACTCGGCGGCACTCCATTGACTTGGCGGCCGCCAAATCCGGGCGAAGTGACTGACGCAGGCATGCCGTTGACTTGGGCGCCTGCTGTGGGAGTCAGCGTCAACCCAAGAAAGCCGAGCGCGAACAGTAGCACTGCAAAACCCGCTCCGGTAGCTCGATTCAGCCGTTGCACGGAGAAATCATACTCTAGTTTTCGAGGCATGGCGCATTCCTCCCCTAAACTATTAGAACATGGGAGGGCACTCGGAGTTGCGTACCCAAAGAGAATAACTTTCGTGCGGACTGGGAGCGATTCGCATCTCAGCTAAGTAGCTGAAAATCCGGGCTCTGCGCCCGTTAGGGGCACGCCCTATAAGCGCTCGCTTAAGGATTCCTCTTCGGTCCGGAATTTCCAACTTCGCTGAAGCCGACTTCTGGCCCGCGTTTCCCCCGCCCTGGGGACTGAAGAGATACCAGTAAACTGGTGACGGACGTTATGCCTTCTGCGTTCTCGCTTCCCACCCTTCCGTAAAGAACGCGGAAGGATGGGGCACCCAGTTTTGTATGTGATTTGGAGTATTGAAAGAGCGGGCCACCCACAGTAACGGCAGAAACGCGTGGGCCACCCCCCCTTGAAACTTATTGTTCGCGGAGCAGGTTTGCCGGATCGATGTGCAGGACGCGTCGCACGGGACCAACGACCGAAAGTGATCCGGTGAGCAGCACAGTTAATGCAACCGCGGCGAGTACAAATGGATCCTGTGCCGAGGCGTGGTAGACGATCGCCGAAAGTACTCGGCTGGCGGCGACACCGAGCAGTATCCCAACGACTGAGCCGCTGGCCAGCAGGATCAGCATACGACCGAGCGCGGCCGCGAGAATATGCCTGGCTTCTGCGCCGAGCGCGACACGAATACTCAGCTCGCGCAGCCGTTTGCTGACCGTATATGAGGCGAGGCCGAAGGTGCCGGTGATCGAAAGCAGCAATCCAAAAGCGCCAAACAGGCCGAGGGCAACTGTCGCTACCTGGGATACAAAGAACGTGAGTCCAAGCTGGTTCTTCCAGGCGCTCGATACCCGGATAGGAATGGCAGGGTCAAGATCACGGACCACTTTGCGAATGGTGGCTGCCATATCGTTCGTAGCCACGTCGGAGGAATCTGGCCGCAATCGGACGATGAACGATGTGTGAGCAGTTGCTTGCTGCGAGATCGGGAAGAACGCTGTCGCTTCCTGATCTTCAGTAAGCGAAAAATATTTTCCATCGGCCACGATGCCCACGATCTGGATGGGCTGGCCGGAGCTGTTCTTGAAATAGCGGCCGACGGCGTCGTCGGGGTGGGAATCATCGGAGTGGGAATCATCAGAGTGGAAGAGGCGCCGGGCGAATTCCCGATTCACAACGGCAACGGCCGGGGTCTTCGCAGTGTCGGTAAAGCTTACATCGCGTCCCGCGAGCAGTGGTGTTCCAACGGCGGTAAAGTATCCGGGTGAGACATCGTAGTCGTAGGCGTTAAATGCTCTTTTTGAGGGCCTGAAATCGATAGATTGCTGAGAGAAGACGTTAGAATCAGACGTATCCATGGAGAGGGGCGTGGTAGTGCCGTAGGCTGCCGCTTCTACTCCGGGCAGGTTCGAGACCTTTTCCAGCAGTTGGCGCTGGAAATGGTCGGCGGCCTCGCTCGAATAGCCAGCCTGGCTGAGCTCGAATTTCGTCAGAACAGCATGCTTCGGATTGATACCCATGTTCATGGTCATGGCTTTGCCCAAGCCACGCAGCGATACAAAGGCAGCCGTGACGGTGACGCAGCAGAGCGCGACCTGTGCCGCCAGCAGGACATCGCGAAGCGCCCAGCGGTGTCCTGCTGCGGAAGATTGGATTGCGCCGCTCTTAATCGCCTCATTTGGATCAGTCTTGAATATCAGCCGCAGTGGCATCAGCCCGAACACCACGCCGGCGAGTAGCGAGATCAGCATCCCCATCAGGATCAACGATGGCTGCGGCTGTACAACGGAGAAATTCATGGGGTATTCGGTGGGTGGGTGCCAGTTAGCCAGGCCGGTGAGGGCGATCCAAGCTAAAACGCAGGCGCACGCGCCGCCGCAGATCGAAATCACAACAGCCTCGACAAGAATCTGGCGGACGACGCGCCAGCGGCTCGATCCAATGGCCATGCGGATGGCAATCTCGCGGGTGCGGTCGGCCGTCCGGGCTGCGAACAGGCCGCCGAGGTTGGCGCAGGCGGCGAGCAGCACAATGCCGGCCAGCCCCAGCACCCCAGCCAGGAAGGCGCGGGCCGGCGCGCCGAAAAAGTCGCCCATGAGGCCGGGACGGGTCAGCTTGAAGGATAGCTTTTCTTCATCTTTCGGATACTGCCGGGCAATGCGGGCCGCAATCGTGTCCAGTTCAGCCTGCACCTGGGGCATGGTGACGCCGTCCTTGATGCGCACGATGGAATAGACATGCGGCTCGGCCCGCGTCTCAAGCCAGTCGACACCATCCAGCGATGCTTCATTCGCGATGGGAACGAAAATGTCAAGCTGCCCCATTTTTTCGGTCCCGTAGAAGCCTTCCTGGGTAACGCCTACGATGGTGTACGGATGCTTGTCAATGCGTACGGTCTTTCCCACGATGTCGGGATCTGCGCCAAAATCGCTCTTCCATAACGGCCAGGAAAGCACCGCAGCCTGTGAGGCTCCGGGATGATCGTCATCGGCGCGCTGCAGCAGACGCCCGAGGAACGGTTTGATGCCGACGACCTCGAAGTATTGCCCGCCCACTTCGGCTCCCCAGACCGGCCGGGTGACGCCGTTGGCTTCCAGGCCAAAATTCTGGATCATCTCAGCGGCAACCGCAGAAAACACCGTATTTCCATCCCGGACATCGCGCACTTCCGGATAGGAAAAAAATGGATAGGTCTGGTTCTTCCGAGCGAGCGTCATCACCCGGTCTGCATGAGGCACATCAATTGGCCGCAGAATATATGCCTGCAGCACACCGAAGACGATGACATTTGCGGTGATGCCGAGCGCCAGAGTGAAGACCGTAGTGAGGGCAAAGCCGGGAGAACGGCGCAGTTGGCGTAGGGCGAATCGCAGGTCCTGCAGCAGGTTGGTCATGGTCGGCCTCTGGGCGACGATGTAGCCACATGGAAAGAAGGGCAATTCGAGAACCAAAGTGTCGTGATGCAACTTTATGAGAACGAAGGGGCCTGCGGGATCTCGCAGGTGTATGGAACCGAATTGTGTCCGGTTTCGACGGAGGGTGTCCGTGAATGAACAGGGACGGCGGCGATAAGCGGCCTCCTGGAATCCGCCACCGGGTGGTTCACTCCTCGCGCAGCAATACCATAGGATCGACCGACAGCGCGCGTCGCGCTGGAATCCACGTAGCCAACAGCCCCAGCAATGCCATAGCTAGAACAACACCCGCCAATACCAGCGGATCCCGCGGAGTTGCCTGATCCACGATGAAAGCCAGCACCCGGCTCGCCAGAATTCCCAGAAGCAATCCGGCTGCGGAACCAATTGCCAGCAGTTTGAAGGCCGGTCCCAACGCTGCCTGTAACACTTCTTTAGGCTGCGCACCAACGGCAATGCGAATTCCCAATTCCTTCAGCCGCTTGCTGACCGAGTAGGCAGCCATTCCGAAGATGCCAGTCATAGCCAGCATCGCGCCCATCACGCCCATCACACCCAGCGAAAGTGTTGCCATACGCGGGCCAAAGAGAACTGGGTCCAGGGCCTTGTACCGCGTTTGGCTGTACACGGGCAGCCCGGCATCCAGTTGCCGCAGTGTGCTCTTTATGGCTGCCCCCAGTTGCTGCGGATCGCGGTTCGAGCGCACCACCAGCCATGTCGAACTCGAGGGCGATTGCAGCATGGGAAGGAACATCGCCGGAGTTGGATTTTCAGTGAGGCCGTTATATTTTCCGTCTTCCGCAATACCGACAACCTGTATGCGCGTACCATCCGGCATCTTGTAATAACCGCCAACGGCCTTTGTTTCGGAACTAAACATTTTGCGCGCAAACTGCTGGTTGATGACCGCCACACGCGGCGAGTTCTTGTCATCATGCCAGGTGAAGGTCCTCCCAGACAGCAAGACTGTGCCCGCCGCGTGGAAGTATTCGGGGGAGATCTTGAACATGAAAGGGTCAGCCGCGACGTTCGATGGCCTCAGATCTGAGGTATTGTCGGCGAAGACATTCGAGTCGCCCGGACCATCACCCAATGGCACCTGATCGGCCAATCCCACAGACTCTACACCGGGAATCGTCTCCACGGCGTCGATGATGCGCTTTTGCATGGAGGGCACTCGATCGCCGCTATAACCTGCCAGACTGAGGTCTGCATTCACCAGCATTGTGTTCTGCAGCTCGAAACCGAATTTGTCGTGCAGCGAGCGCGACAATCCCCGTACGGCTACCATCGAAGAAGTGACCAGCACGGCGCAGATGGCAATCTGCACGACCAGCAACAGGTCTCGGATGGTAATCCGCCGCCCAACCGCGCCGGTTGATCCCGACTTGATGACCTGATATGGATCAGTGCGAAGTATCTGTTTCACTGGGACCGAGCCAAAGAGGAATCCGCTGGCTAACGTCAACAGCAAAGCTACTCCGTAGACATGAGCGTCCGGGTTCACAGATAAATGGAGGGGCCACCGAGGAAAAGGCTGCCACACGCTCAGCCAGCGCAACAGTACTACGCTGCCCCATAGTCCGACAGCACCCCCGACGAGCGAAATCAGTACGGCTTCGGTAAAGAGTCGCCCCAGAATGCGTGCGCGGCTGGAGCCGAGAGCGAGCCGTAGAGCAACTTCCCGGGAACGGTCGGCGGCGCGTGCGGCAAATAAACTGCCCAAGTTGGCGCATGCGGCCAACAGAATCAGCCCCGACAGCAGCATCAGTCCCGTCATGAATTCTCGTACCGGACGGCCAAGGTAGTCGCCATAGAGGTTTGGGCGCGCCAGGGTAAAGGTCATTTTGCCATCGTCTTTGGGATAGGTCTTTTCGAGATATGCTCCGATCGAGTTCAGATCGGCAATCGCCTGTGCCTGAGTGACTCCCGCCTTCAGGTGTCCCATCGTCATAAAAACCCAACGGTCCCCGCGCGCGGTCAGGTCAGTTCCACTCCCCCCAAGCTGCTCGTGGTTGACAATCGGCACAAAAAAATCGGGATGGAAAAACACCAGGGTTCCATGGAACTCAGGCGGCGCTACCCCGAGGATGGTAATAAGGATGCCTGTCCACCTGAACAACACGGCCCACCACGCCACGATCATCCTGAAAATGGGTGTGCCAAAACGCGTAGGTGAGCACAGTATACGGAGCGCTGTTCGGGCCATGCTCATCGGAAGCGTGAAAGAAACGGCCAAGATACGGCTGAAGACCTAATGCGTCGAAGTAGTTCCCGCTAGCTTCCTCGACCCAGGCGCGGGATGGATTTTTGCCCGTGTCTATCCCTGCCTCCGTGATGTTATAAGCCACTAGACTATCAAAGCTGCGGTTGCGGTCGCGCAGATCAAGATAATCGAGATACGACTCTGACATACCATCGGCCGAACGCCAGAGTCCGTAGAGGCTCTCTGCCTGAGGCACGTTCAACGGGCGCAGGATGAACGCATTCATGACACTGAACACCACGGCGTTGGCCCCGATTGCCAAGGCCAGGGTCAAAACGGCGGCGATGGTGAATGCGGGAGACTCACGCAACACGCGAAGGGCGAATCGCAGATCCTGCAGCAGGATGGTCATGGTCGGCCTCTGGGTGACGACGTGCCTACATGAGAAAGGGCAATTCTGGAGCCAAAGTGTTCGCGCAGGCAACTTTATCAGAACAAAGCGGCGCACGAGATCTCGCAGGTGTATGGGAAGCGAATGGTGTGTCCGGTTTTACCGGGGGGTGTCCGTAAATGAACAGGGACGGGCTTCTGCGAAGTCGGGCGCTCTAACTCCACGGCGCTCTCACGGCCTCCCCACGCGCGCCAGTTCTGCCAAATTCCAGAGGGCATTCGCCAGCAGGAGTCCCCACGCGCAGGCCTTTACCAGATCGCGCTGCCGGGTCTCCAGCAGGTCGGCAGCGATGCCCGCAACAAACACAAACAAGAATGGCGTTGCCATGAGTTGAAATCCGAATCCGGGATAATGTGGCGTACCTAGGCTGAAGAAAAGGAGTAATGCCGCGATCATCAGGGGCGCCGTGTTGCCGAAATACCTTGGCCGACGCCAGACGAAATAGGCGATCAAAGCCACCGGGATCGCCAGCAACAGCGCTGGGCCGCTCTGCCCAATTTGCGCCAGAATCCGCACATAGGCTCCGGGCATGCGAAATACCTGCCATGTGATTCCGAAAAACTTGGCGTGGCGCATGCCTTGCCAGAAAACGCCAGGACGAAAAAAATATGAGGCGAATAGGAGCACGAATGCCACCCCACACGCTGCCGCCCAAATCGCAACGGCCGCTCGCCGTCGGCCCGGTGCTAGATAAAGCATGAACCCGAGTGCGATGGGAAGCAGGATAATCAGCGAAAACTGAGAGCCGATGGCTAACCCAAGTGAAAGCCCCAACAGCAGAATGCGCCGCCAGTTCCACACGACGACCTCGCGTGGCGCATACAACGTGTGGGCCACCGCAATGGCAGTGAAGATGGCCCCGAACGCGCCCCACGCCGCACCCATCTCCGGTTGCGCAGAATACAGAGTGCTGCTGCGGAGAATTGCAGGTGAGAAGCAATACAGCGCCAGCGCAATGTAGCCGCCCGCGTTTCCGTAGAGTCTGCGCGACACGTACCACAGCGACGCCCCCAGCAGCACGCCAAAGACGAGGTATGGCGTTCGCGCCAGCCATCCCCAGTAAAGGAAAGATCCTGACTCCGACGTGCCCGTCCAGCCCAGCATTGGTAGCGAAGCCAACAGGTACCAGAGTGGCGAGTGGTTGGGATCGTAGCCCTCATTATGATCGATTTCGGGTGGAGTCGGGGTCCCAGCCTCCATCCGCTCCACGGAGGGTGTTCCTGCGACCGATTGACCACTCCACTGTTGCAGTCCTTCCACCACGCGGAAGAGATGAGAAGAATCCATTTCGAGCGGTTGCGTACCACGGGCCAACAGCCACCCGCACTGGGCCAGGAACCCGAGCAGGAAAAATCCCGCAAGGACTTGTGGCCGGCCAAAGCGTTCGCGCGTTAGAAATTTACTCATGAAGGGACGGCCAGTGTTTTACCATGTCCGGGGACGATTGGGGAAATCTCTGTATGGACGAAGTACGGGAGAGCTCGCAGCCAGATACGAACATTGGTTCGCCGCAACAAGTGCCCGCCTCCGGCTCAGAGTTCATGCTCTTGTCGCAGCCACGGCCATTGGCAGAGCGCATACACGCGATTTTTGTTGGTCCCGGGGGGCTGCGAGCCGGATGGCGACTTCTATTCTACGTCGGCATGGGGAGCGTGTTCTTTGTTGTGCTCCGCGCCTTGGTGCAATATGTGCAACCTCGCGAGGTACACGGGATTTGGCAGGACTTGATTTCGGAATTGGAGTTTCTAGCATCCGCCGTCCTACCCGCATTGGTGATGGCCGCAATTGAGAAACGGTCCTTTGGCGACTACGGCCTTCCGCGGCGACAAGCCTTCGGAAAATCGCTCTGGGTGGGCATGGTCTGGGGCATCGTAGCCATCACACTTCTGGTACTCGCAATAGGCGGCGTTGGTGACTTCACCCTGGGAGCACTCGCTCTGCACGGCAAGCGCATCTTGAAATTTGCAGCTTTCTGGGGAGCGTTTTTTGTTGTTGTCGGCTTCTTCGAAGAGTTTCTCTTGCGCGGCTATACCCAGTTCACGCTGACCCAGGGTATCGGTTTCTGGCCCGCTGCGCTGGTGCTCTCCACCGCCTTCGCGGCTTTGCACTTTGGGAATCCCGGGGAAACCTGGGCCGGTTTGCTCGCGGTCGCGGCCATCGGACTTTTTTTCTGTCTGACTCTTCGCCGTACCGGAAACTTGTGGTTCGCCGTCGGCTTTCACGCTTCGTGGGACTGGGGCGAAAGCTATCTGTACTCCGTGCCCGACAGTGGTGGGATGGTAACCGGCCACCTGATGCGTTCATCCTTTCACGGCTCGCGCTGGATCACTGGCGGCTCGGTCGGGCCAGAAGGCAGCGTGTTGGTGTTCGTGGTCATCGCGCTGACGTGGGTAGCGTTTAGTCGGATGTATCCGGAAGTGAAGTACAAGACTGAAGTCGTCCGTGTACCGCGGGCGCCCTCGCCCGCGTGAGCGTCGCGCGTGGATCATAAGGTAAAGACTCCGGGCTGCCCCGCCAGTCCTATCCCAAAGGTATCTTTCGCGCTTGCATTTCGGGTTGCAATGCGGCTGCGATGGCATCCGCGAAACGGTCTGCGGCTGCGGGATGGGAAGTCAAAAACAGTGCTGGCTCGATCAATTCGAGTTCCATGATGCGGAACTGGTCTGCATGGGGAGCCCGACGGACGACGCCGTCTACTCGTGCGTATAGCATGTCCCCCACCGCCTGCACTGCCCGGACCGCACATTCGAGCACGAGCACCGGCGGATCGGCGGCGTGGGATTTGCCCCCGAAGTCGTTCTGCACTCGAAAGTCTCCTGGCTTTGGCGTCTTGAGCACCGCGTGACTAAACTCCCCGACGAAGAAGATGAGCGACCACTCGCCCTCGCTCACGATGCCGTCCATGAATTCTTGGACCATTACTCCGGCCCCCGCCATGAGTTCCTCGAACAAGCCTTGCCCCGTTTCGGCGTTCTTCGCCTCCACCAGCCGGGTGCGGTGAGCTGTGGCCGAGATTCTGGGTTTGATTACGGCTTTGTCCCAACCCTTGTCGCGTAACGCGTCCGCCAAGCTCTGAGTTTCTCCTGGCTCACACCACAGGGTCGGAACGATGGGGATGCCCTTATTCTCCAGCGAGCGGAGGTAGGACTTGTCCGTGTTCCACCGGATCATCGCCGGAGGATTCCAGACACTGCAGCCGGTTGATTCGAGAAATGCAATCCAACGCAGAAACTCCTCTGTGCAAAGGTGATAGTCCCAGCAGGAACGAAGCACCACCGCTTCACAGTCTTGCCAGGGATAGCTCGTATCGCTCCACACGGCGGGTTCCGCCTTGAAGCCGCGGTCCGCGAGTGGCCGCAGCAAGGTTCGATCGTCTGGCGTGAGATCCGGCCAGTCTTTGGAAGTGGCTAGCGCAATTCGCATAGCGAAGCTGAAACTCCAGGGAACGGAGCGACCAGTCGCTCCCGAAATTGAAAGTGGATAAAGTGGATGTAGTTGACGGTGACTGAGCCCTGGAACTAGATATCCATCTCTAGATATCCAAATTCTTCACATCGAGCGCGTTGTCTTCGATGAACTTGCGGCGGGCCTCTACGTCCTCGCCCATCAGCGTTGTGAAGATGGTTTCGCACTCGGCGATGTCTTCGAGTTTCACTGACAACAGCGTGCGCCGCTCCGGGTCCATGGTGGTTTCCCAGAGTTGCTGCGAGGTCATTTCGCCCAGACCTTTGTAGCGCTGCACGATATAGTCCTTGCGGCCTTCCGCCAGCACGTATTCGAAGAGATCACGCGCCGTGGACTTTTCGACCAGCTGAGGTTCGGCGGGCTTCTTCTTCGCGGCTGCCTTTACCGGCACTTCTGGTGCGGCTTTCTTCTGCGTTTTGTCGCCGTCTTCAGGCTCGGCGTCATTCGGTTCTTCCACGCTGTTTGCGGAGGCACCTTTGGCGACGGTCTCGACCACAAATGGCGGCTCCATGTAAGGCTCGATCTGCTTGAACTTTGACAGCAACTGGCGGTACTCGGCGGTGGAAGCCAGTTCCCAATTGATCAAGTGTTCGGCTCCCTGCGAGTTCACGTAGCGGACTGCCCATAGATTGTGTTCTTCGTCGAAGCGGCTCTCCACTTCCTTGAAGCTGCGTTCTTTCTGCAGCTTCTTCAGTTCTCTCTCCAGCTTCTCGATTTTCTTGGGCGGGGCTTTCTTGTCGCCTTCGAAATCAACTCGCTTGGAAAGATCGAGTTTGGGCAGAATTTCGGTCACATGCTGGTCGCGCAGCCTTTTGTCGACTTTGTCGAACAGCTTGAGATACTCGTCGAGGACGTTCATGAAGCGGGACAGATTCGTGCCTTCCAGCTTGGCAGCGCCCTCGCCATAGCGCACGACCAAACCTTCCGACGCGCGCTTGACCAGGACTTTCACGTACTCGCGGTCGTCTTTGATGTATTGCTGCGACTTGCCCTTCTTGATCGAGTACAGCGGCGGCTGCGCGATGAACACATTGCCGCGCTTGATGAGCTCCTGCATGTGGCGGAAAAAGAACGTAAGCAGCAAGGTGCGGATGTGGCTTCCGTCCACGTCGGCGTCGGTCATCAGGATGATTTTGCCGTAACGCAGCTTGCTCGCATCGAAATCTTCCTTCGAGATGCCGGTGCCCAGCGCCGTGATCATGGCGCGAATTTCTTCGTGCGCGAGCATCTTGTCGTAGCGGGCTTTTTCGACGTTAAGAATTTTTCCCTTCAACGGCAGGATGGCCTGAAAACGCCGGTCGCGTCCTTGCTTTGCGGTACCGCCTGCGGATTCGCCCTCGACCAGGAACAGTTCGCAACGCTCCGGCTGCTTTTCCGAGCAATCCGCCAGTTTGCCGGGCAGCCCACCGCCGTCGAGTGCGCCCTTGCGGCGGGTCAGGTCTCGCGCTTTTCTGGCGGCTTCCCTGGCGCGGGCAGCGTCAATCGCTTTGTTGATGATCTTTCGTCCAACGGTGGGGTTCTGCTCCAGGTATGCGCCCAAACGTTCGTTGACGAAGGCCTGCACGACGCCTGCAATGTCGGAGTTCAACTTGCCCTTGGTCTGGCCTTCAAACTGAGGCTGCGGCAGCTTGACGCTGATCACGGCAACCAGGCCCTCACGCACGTCATCGCCCGTTAGATTTTCTTTTACGTCTTTAAATAGACCCATCTGCTGACCCGCGTAATTGATGGTGCGGGTCAAAGAAGTGCGGAAGCCGGAAAGATGCGAGCCACCATCGACTGTGTTGATGTTGTTGGCGAAACTGAAAACCGTCTCCGAGTAGCCGTCGTTGTATTGCAGGCCGATCTCCATCACGACGCCGTCGCGGTCGGCTTCCATGTAGATCGGTTTATCGTGCAATACCTGTTTGCCGCGATTGAGGTGCTTGATGAATTCCGCGATGCCGCCGTTGTACTTGAATTCCGCGGTCTTGGGCTCGCCAGTTTTCGGATCCGTGGTGCGCTCATCGGTGAGGGTGATCAGCAATCCCTTGTTCAGGAAGGCAAGTTCACGCAGGCGTTGCGCCAGCGTATCGAAGTTATATTCGGTTACGGTGAGGATGCTCTTGTCGGGTAGGAAGTGAACTTTGGTTCCACGCTTCTTGGTCGCGCCCGCTTTTTTCAGCTTGCTAGTCGGCTCACCCTTGGAATATGTCTGCTCCCAGGTGAATCCGTCGCGCCAGATTTCCAGGTCCAGTTCTTCGCTGAGAGCGTTGACGCAGGAAACGCCGACGCCGTGCAATCCGCCGGAAACTTTGTATGAGGATGCGTCGAACTTACCGCCGGCGTGCAGCGTGGTCATGACGACTTGCGCGGCGGGAACTTTCTCTCCATCGATGTCCATCGAATCCACGGGAATGCCTCGCCCGTTATCCACTACGGTAATGGAGTTGTCGAGGTGAATTGTGGCTTCGATCTTGTCGGCGTATCCGGCGAGCGCCTCATCGACCGAATTGTCCACGACTTCATAGACCAGATGATGAAGTCCAATCTCACCGGTCGAGCCAATGTACATGGCGGGACGCTTGCGGACTGCTTCCATGCCGCCCAACACTTTGATGGAATCGGCTGTGTAATCGCCATTGCCGCCGTTGATGGGGCTGGGTCCTCCGGCTCTATTCTTGGTGTCGACGATGGCCGTGGTTTCGATTTCTTTGGTTGCCATTCAGCTCCGTGGAGAATGCCGGAATTGAGCTCAAGCCGGCACGCTTTCCAGTGCCCCCAAAATGGGGTCAAATCACTGAAATTATTAATACTTACGACACTAGGATTTATAAAGAATTATAGCATAGTCCAAGCTGCTGATCGACCCGGAATCGAGCCGGTAAACCGTGATTCTTGTGCCATATAGGGAGGCCTTCGGACGGGCAGTACCTGGGGGCTCGACTCAGGCTATCATTCGCAGACTCACTTGTGTGGAGCAGGCGTTTCTTTCCTGCCAAAGCTCAAACCTTCCACGAGTTCGTCCACTTCGTCCTCGCTCCCGCCAATGAAAGTGAAGGAGACGACGTAACCCTTCTCCATCATGACCAGCGTGCTCTGGTGCATGGTGAGATTGCCGAGTGGTTTGCTGAAATCGCCGCGAACCAGTTGCATGGCTCCCATCGAGTAATCGTAAGGTTCGTTCACAACTTTCAAGCCCTTGGACTTGGTCAGCTCGGTGAGCGGGCCAAAATAGTGTTCCGCATTTCGCAGTCCGGGGTAGGAAGATGCAGCTTCCGCCGCCACTACGACTGCAGAATTCACGGAGTCGCCCGATGCCTCGGGAGGCCTCTCGAACACGGCCAGGAGCAGGATTGATTTCTTTCTGGCGTTTGAGTCTGGGCTCGGATCTTCGCTTATCTCCGGGGTGCGATCCACCCATCCATAGGGGATCTTGCAAGTGAATCCGAACGCGGTGTTGTGGTAGACGCCGTTGGCGATGGCGCCGAAATCCGGGGTCGAGGCGATAGCGTTCGACGAATTGTTTGTTAGCTTGCGCGGCTCCGGCGGTTGCTGGCCCTGCACGGCTTGGCTCAAGAGGGCGACGGCAAAGAGGCACGAGGCCACGTATCCCCAGAGTTTCATTTCCTTTATGTTACAGGGCCCCGCCTGAATTGTGAATTATGCGGCTTCTCTACCAACCTTCAGACGTCTGAGTCTGCGGTTAACGATCTCCACATCAAATAGTTCCGGGTCAAAGCTTTCACCCAGCCAGTCCCGCCGTTCCCGATATTCCGAGTGCTTTGGGTCGAAGATAATTTCCAGTAGTTCCTCGTAACCGTAGGGTCCACCACAATCCTCGGGGGGGCAAGAGCGTGCTCCTTCAAGGCATTGAACCTGTTGGGGCGGCCCCTCATGGATTTCTTCCACCCGTATTTCATGTTCCCATCCGTCGCCCATATCGTACGTGTAGATGAAACGCGCGCCTTTGTGCACAGCAATATCCTCCAGCATCACGCGCTTTGCGTTCAGGACTCTTTGCGCAACTTCAGCCCATTCAGACACACTTTCGCCGTACTGCTGACGTCCTACGGTGAAGAGATAGATATGGTAATTGTCCCAGCCCATCACTTTTTGGAGAATGGCGTGCAACTTCGCCAAGCTTACAGTTCCAGGCACGGCAAGCCGGCGCCAAATGGGCGGCTCAATTTCCAGTAGCCTGATGCTGAGTTGATAGTTTTTCACTCGGTCTGTTCCTTCGGACATTTAGCTCTCAGATTTCTGCAGAACGGTTAGGCTGCTCTATCCATCGGAACTGGTTGGGCGCAGTGGGCGCAGCGTTTGGCATCGATGGGGATCTCGCTCAGGCACTCGGGACACTTCTTGGTGGTAGGATCGGCGGGCGTTGGCGCCTTGCGCATGCGAGTGACCAGGGCATTGATGGGGGTGACCACGAAGAAGTAGACGGCTGTAGCAACCAGAAGAAAAGCCACGGCTGTATTGACGAAGTCGCCGATGGCAAATAGGCTTCCATTGACGGTGAATTTGATGGCAGAGAAATCGGGCTTTCCGGCAATCGCCGCAATCAGCGGAGTTAGGAGGTCCTTGGTGAAAGCTGAGACCACCGAGGCAAACGCCGCTCCAATAACGACGCCGACTGCCATATCGATCACGTTGCCGCGAAGAATGAACTGCTTGAACCCGCTGAGCATGACAATTCTCCTGGGGAATGGCCGTTCATTTACGAACGGCTTGGCAGGTAGGTCGAGTTTTTGGCCAATCTTCCTCAGATTCTCATCGGCATCACGATATAGCGATACTTGTAATCCTCGCCTTCGGCGGGGCGCATCTGTCCGGCAGACTGAGAATCTTTGAACTCCAGCTTCACGTCCCCGCTGCCGGTTGCCTTAAGGAAGTCCAGGAGATACTGGGCATTGAAGCCGATTGCGATTGCGTCGCCGTTGTAGTCGATTTCGATTGAGTCTTCCGACTCACCGGTCTCGGTGGAGGAAGCCGAAAGTTTCAGCTCGCCTTTTTCCAGACGCATCTTTACGGCTCGCGAGCGTTCATCGGCAAACTGGGCGACGCGAGAGATCGCCGCGCTCAACTCCTCCCCGTGGACGGTGATGCTCTTGTTATTGTCCTTCGGCAAGACGGCTTCGAAGTTGGGAAACTGGCCGGTGAGTTGGCGGGAGGTCAGAAGCCTGGGGCCGATGCGGAAAAATAGTGTGGATTCGTCCTTCGCAAACTCGATTTCCTCGACATCGGTTGAATCCAGCAATGACTTCAGCTCGTCCATCGCTTTCTTGGGAACGAGAGTTTTCATCTCGCCGGAAACGCCTTCGAACTTCTCGCCGCTACGTTCGATGTGCGACAAGCGGTGTCCGTCGGTAGCAACCATGGTGATCGATTCCGGCTTCAGCACCATCAATGCTCCGTTCAGCGTGTAGCGCGATTCTTCACTGGCAATGGCGAAACCGGTCTTGGCAATCATGGACCGCAGGACCTGGGCCGGGATTTTCACCACTCCGGCGGTTGGGAACGTAGGCAGGCTGGGAAAGTTTGACCGTGCCATGCCAACCATTTTGGTGTTTGAGCGGCCACAGCGGATGCTGACCCAGTGATTTTCCAGGAGCTTAATCGTGATATCGGCATCGGGCAGCAGTTTTACATAGTCGTGCAGCTTGCGCGCGGGAATCGTACAGGCGCCCTCTTTCTTCACCTTGGCAACGCACGATGTACGCAGACTAAGATCCAGATCCGTGGCGGTAAGCGAAAGCTTGTCGCCGGCAGCTTCAAATAAATAGTTCGACAGGATGGGGATGGTGGTCTTGCGCTCGACCACGCCTTGGGTCGCAGTGAGCTCTCGCAAGAGTTCAAGCTTGCTGACCGTAATCTCCATGGTGGTGGTTCCCGCCGCTGATGCTATGGCTTCTACCGGCATAACCCAAACCCCCCGCCAAGTGGCGCTACTTTGAATACTTCCGTTATATCAAAACAAAAACCTATAAAACCAGCAGTAACCGCAGGGAAGCGGGAAAAGTGGAGATCCACGCCAACTCCCTGCCAACCATTGTCTTCCAGCGGCTACCCTGCGTACTCAGCTTTGTACCTAACCTAGAAAAGTGGTTCCACAGGGGCTCCACAAGACCCTGCCAAGAAAGACTCGTCGGATGAGTGGGAATTTACGTAGAGCCGCGATTCATCCGCTCAATTGCTCGGTCAATTTATTAAGCAACCTGTTCAAATCCTTGTCCGTCTTGCGCACGGTGTCGATTTTCTCGACCGAGTGCAAGACGGTTGTATGGTGCTTACCGCCAAACTGGCGTCCAATCTCGGGCAGGGATGCTTCGGTCAGATGCTTGGCCAGGTACATAGCGATCTGCCGGGGATAGACGATGGCGCGCGAGTTGTTCTTCGCCTTGATCTCCACCAAGCGCAATCCAAATTGCTCAGCGACGGATTTTTGGATGGACTCGATGGTGACCTTGCGGGCCTGGGAGTCGATGAAATTCTTGAGCACCTGCTGGGTATAAGGGAGGGTGATCTCAGCCCCGATGAGCGAAGAGTGCGCCACTAGCCGGATGAGGGCTCCCTCCAGCTCGCGGACGTTCGAGCGAATGTTGGATGCGATATACAGAGCCACGTCGGTGGGCAGAGTGACCTTTTCCTGCTCCGATTTTTTCTGCAGGATGGCGACCTTAGTCTCCAAATCGGGCGGCTGGATGTCGGCGATCAAGCCCCACTCAAAGCGGCTGCGCAGCCGGTCTTCGATCTCGGCCAGCTCTTTAGGCGGGCGATCGCTGGCAATCACGATCTGCTTCATCGCGTCGTGCAGCGCGTTGAATGTATGGAAAAACTCTTCCTGCGTGCGTTCCTTCTGAGTGAGGAACTGGATGTCGTCGATCAGCAACACGTCTACGTTACGATACTTGTCGCGAAAGCTGGTCATCTTGTCGTAGCGTATCGAGTTGATCATCTCGTTGGTAAACTTATCGCTGGAGACATAGCAGATGGCCGATTGCGGTTGCCGCTTGCTGACTTCGTGGCCGATCGCCTGCATCAGGTGGGTCTTACCCATGCCGACGCCGCCATAGAGGAAGAGCGGGTTATAAGCCTTCGAGGGACGTTCCGCAACCGCCTGACAGGCCGCGTGGGCGAACTGATTTCCGCTGCCGATGACGAATGCGTCGAAGGTGTACCGCGGGTTGAGTTGCGCCGCTCCGTCCCAATCAAAACGTGCCTGCGACGGGCGGGTTGCAGGAGTTGCATGGGCGGAAAGGCCGCCGTCGTGGCGGACGGGAGTGGAGGCTGGATCATCCTCGGGCGTGACGAACTGCACCTCCTGATACTCGAGGCCAAGATTATCAATCGCTTCCTGGATCAGATCGAGATATTTGTCGTTTTCGCGACGGGCCTCCAGGTTACGTACCCTCACGAAAAGGATCTTTCCACTGGAGTGACTGTAGCTGGTGGGCTTCAGCCAGGTGTCGTAAGAATGCCGGTTGATCTTTTTTTCCAGCGCGTCAAGGATGCGCAACCACGGATTGGCAAGAGTTGGACTTGAAACGGACATAAGAAATTCTTCGTGGCGCTGCCGCCTTAACTCAGCGGCCTGAAAGTAAAATGATTGCAGTCAGAAAGCGCTCATTTTCCAGCGCAGCAAGCTCCGCTCGGCGGGGCGGTTTCGCTGGAGCGAGAAAAATTTTCAATGAGCAGGAACGGTCCGCATACTAGCACAAAAAAATTCTCTTTGCGGAAATCTTCGACAAAGATTTTCTTTGAGTCCACAATTCGACACGCGAAAAAAAAAGTCTGTCAAGTAGCGACTTTATAACTGCCGCGGACCTGGTGCAGCAAAGCACGGTGCAGCAATCCGCGAACTTGGAGCGCACGACCATGAACCTGAGCGGGAGAACCGACGCGGCGGACCGGTTGTCGCATTCACCCCGGTTTGCCCGTCTGCCTTGGCTCATTTATACTTCTCATTCGCCCTACAGCCATTATTGCACCAACTAACTGAATCAGGAGCAGCTAAGTTTCATGCCCAAGCGCACATTCCAACCTAACCGACGTCACCGCTCGAAGACGCACGGATTTCGTACCCGGATGAAGACCAAGAGCGGCCAAGCGGTGATCTCGCGGCGGCGCGCCAAGGGACGCAAGCGGGTCTCGGTGAAGCCCGGCTTCCGTGAGTAGTATATTTCCTTTTCCGGAATTGGCGGCAGTTCCGCAACCTGAGTCTGGATCGTGAATTGTGAGCGGTCTCGCTCCGAACGGCGGTCTCAATCTGTCCGGTCCCGGCAAGCGGGCCAAATTTACGGCCAGCATGCGCCTGCTCCGGCACGCCGATTTCGAGCGGGTATACAAACAGGGCCGCCGGCACTTTGCCGCCCACATGACCGTGTTTTATCTGGCACGGGAGCAGGGCGAAGGGCTTCGCATCGGGCTCACCGTGGGGAAGGTGCTGGGCGGGGCGGTAAAGCGCAATCGCATGAAACGACGATTGCGAGAGGCGGTTCGTTTGCGTTGGCCGGGGATTCGTTTTCCGGTGGACGTGGTTATCAATCCCAAGAAGTCGGTGCTCAAGATTGAATTCTCCGAGTTGGGCAACGAGATCAATCGTGCTTTTGAGGTAATTGAAAAGTCGCTGGAGAAACGGACCACACAGGGACAGCCGCCCTCGACCGTCCAGCCGAGTAAAGCTCGGCAGCCTGATTCGCGTTAGGTCATTTTGCTTTACCCGTACCGTGATCGAGATAAACCAGATCGAGATGAACCAGATCCAGATGAACCAGATTCCCAAAACCGTCGTGCTGCTCTTGCTCCGAGGATACAAATGGGCCGTCTCTCCCATGTTTCTGCCGGCCTGCCGGCACGTGCCTACATGCTCCGAGTACGCTATCGAAGCAGTGGACCGCTATGGAGTAGTGCGTGGTAGCTTGATGACAATCTGGCGAGTGTTGCGATGCCATCCCTTGGCGAAGGGTGGACTCGATCCCGTGGTCAAGCCGAAAATGATCAGGCCGAAAAAATTCCAGCGTGCCGGTCGGGTGTGGTCGCGAAACCGAACTTTGCAGACATTGAGAAAGTAATTTGGCAGACTTCCAAAACCCTCAGCAAGAACCAGGCATGGAGCGTCGGTTGCTGCTCGTGTTCGCCCTGACCTTCCTGGTCATCGTGTTGTTCCAGCCGATACTCAAGAAGTATCTTCCGCAGGCGACTGCTCCGGCGCCGCAAACCCCGAGCCAGGTTCAGACAGTCCCGCAGACGGCTGCGATCAATCAAGCCCAGGCTGCGCCAGCTGTAGTTCCGGTGCTCAATCCGGGCGCGACCAAGCAAGCGACCTCCGAATCCGAAACTGTAGTTGAGAACGATCTATACCGCATCACGTTCAGCAACCGCGGGGCGCAGGTCAAGTCTTGGATTCTGAAGAAATTTACCGACGATCGAGAACAACCGTTGGACCTGGTCAACAACCTCGCTGCGGAAAAGTACGGTTACCCGCTCTCATTGTGGACTTACGACGAAACCCAACGCAGCAAACTGAATTCCGCGCTTTATATCCGGTCGTCCGATCGGGCGATGACTGTCAGGAACCTAGGCGCGGCCTGGGTGAACGCCCCAGCCGAAATCACTTTTGAATACGCCGACGGCGATGTAGCTGTTCGCAAGAGCTTCGGATTCGACCACACCTACGTGGTGCACGTCGAAACGTCAGTAGTATCCAAGGGAAGTCAAGTCACGGCTTACCCCGCGTGGCCTGCGGGCTTCGGAGACGAAACCTCCCTCTCCTCTTACCACGCCAGTCAAATTGAGTACCAGTACAACAACAGCACCGAACGGGTGGCCATCAAGAAAGTCAGTGGCGGCAGTACGCTCCACATGTCGTTCAACTGGGCGGGAGTGACCGATCAGTACTTCGCGACTGTTTTTCTTCCAGATGATTCGCAGAACTCCGCTTTGGTCACTCTCCGTAATTCGCTCAACGTTGCTAAGAATCCGAAAAACCCGAACCCGCAGGATACAGCGCCCGTGGAAGTGCTGGGAGCAGCCGTCGGCAACCCCAGAGGTCCGACCGTTGCGCGGATGTATGTGGGGCCCAAAGCGCTGGCGACTTTGGAATCCGTGCCCGTGCCCACCATCGTGGGTGCGGACCCAGACCTGCGCGGGCTCATCAACTTTGGTTTCTGGGGCGTGATTGCGCGCCCACTCTTCCTGTGGCTCCGGTGGATCGAAGGAATTGTAGGGAACTGGGGCTGGGCGATCTGCATCCAAACCTTGATCATCAATCTGGCGCTGATGCCATTGCGTATCTCCAGCATGAAATCGGCGCTGAAGATGCAAAAGATTCAGCCGCAGATGAACTCGATCAAAGAGAAATATAAGAAATACGGGATGCGCGATCCGCGGCGGCAGGAGATGAACACGGAAATCGGCGAACTGATGAAGGGGGAAGGCGTCAGTCCGGTAGGCGGCTGTTTGCCACTGGCCATCCAGATGCCGTTCCTATTCGCGTACTACGGTATGCTAGGCTCGGCCCTCGACCTTCGGCACGCATCCTGGATGTGGATCCACGATCTGTCATCGCCGGATCCGTGGCATATACTTCCCATCGGCATCTTCTTCAGTATGCTGTTCATGCAGCGCATGACGCCGCAAGCGGGGATGGACCCGTCCCAGCAGAAAATGATGAACGTGATGATGCCGGTGATGATGGGGTTCCTCAGTTGGAATTTTGCTTCCGGCTTGTGTCTTTACTGGTCGGAAGGTAACCTGATCGCCATCGCACAACAGGCCATCATGAACCGTACTGGCCTGGGCCGTGAAATGCGCGAGATGGCGGCGAAGAGAGCAAGGAAGAAAGATAAGTGAAGCTATCAGCCGTCAGCTATCAGCTCTCAGCTAGGTCGGCAACCCTGACAGCTGAGAGCTGAAAGCTGAGAGTTAGCTCATGCCCATTCCTGACAAAATCGTCGCCGCGAAGAAAATCGACGCACTCCTGCGTGGCGTGGTAACCCACGGCGCTCTCCATCTCAAATACCGCATCACCGTGGATCCGCCACTTCCGGAGGAGCGCGATTGGGAACGGCCAGAAATTCTGGTCGAACTTTCGGGACCCGATTCTCCCTTGGTCCTGGAGCGGGGCGGCGAACTGCTGCGCGCCATCGAAACGCTGGCGATTGAGATGCTCCGCCTGCCCGGCAATGAGCATGAAAAAGTCAGCTTCGACTGCATGAATCAGCGTGCCATGCGGCTGGAAGAGCTTCGCTTAGCCGCTGGCGTGGCCGCGGAAAGAGTCCGCAAGACGAGTATGCCGTACGAATTCGCCCCCATGTCTTCACGCGAGCGTCGCATTGTGCACCTCGCGCTGCGCGATTACGCTGACCTTCACACCGAGAGCCAGGGAGAAGGCGGCCGGCGTTGCCTTGTCGTCTACCCGAAGGACTACAAGCCTGCAAGCAAGGCGGCGCCCAGGACTCTCCCGTAGCCAAAGCCCTGCCGAAAACCTGTCTCCGACAATAGAACCGCTACAATCTTTCGGTGAACCTCGACGACACTATCGTTGCCATTGCCACTCCGCCCGGACGCGGTGGTATCGGTGTGATCCGCCTCGCAGGTCCGGAAGCGAAAAAGATTGCCCTGCCGATGCTGCGCCTGCAGCACGACCTCGATCCCGGGCGCGCAGTATTCGGAGAACTAATCGAGCCCGCCGAGGAACACGTGGGGACAGCCGCCCCCGGCTGTCCAGCCGCGCAGAGCGCGGCAGAGCGCATCGACGAGGTTGTGGTCACTTACTTCGCCAAGCCTCACTCCTACACAACCGACGACATCGTAGAAATTTCCGCCCATGGATCGCCGGTGGTGCTGCGACACGTCGTCGAACTCGCCATGGCTCGTGGCGCGCGCCTCGCCGAGCCGGGCGAGTTCACCATGCGCGCCTTTCTCAACGGGCGAATCGATCTTACCCAGGCCGAAGCGGTCCGCGATCTCATCGAGTCGCAAACCCTCTACCAGGCCAAGATTGCAGCCCAGCAGCTCGAAGGTGCACTTTCTCGCCGGCTGCAACCGGTCAAACAAAAACTGGTTGAGCTGATTGCAACCCTCGAAGCCGGCATCGACTTCGCCGAAGATGACATCTCGGTTCTGCCCGCCGAGCAAATTCTCCAGCGCATCGCCGCGATCCGCGCGCCGCTCGGTGAACTTGCCGCCTCGTTCGCCTACGGAAAGATCGTCCATGAAGGTCTGACGCTTGCGATCGTGGGCCGGCCCAACGTCGGCAAATCGAGTTTGTTTAATCGCCTGGTTGAGCGCGAGCGGGCCATTGTGACCGCGACGCCTGGCACCACTCGCGATTTAGTCAGCGAAACTGTCGCTATCGGCGGCATCCCGGTCAAACTCGTCGACACGGCCGGCATTCGCAGCGCCCTCGATGAGGCGGAAAGCATCGGTATCCGAAAATCCATGGAAGCTCTCGCCGACGCGGATCTCGTCCTCGTCGTGTTCGATTCTTCGCAGCCGCTCGCGGATGAAGACAAGGAACTGTTAAGCCAGGTGGCAGGACGGCCTGCAATTGCGGTGGAGAACAAATACGACCTCGTCGGCAAGCACGTGGATCACGTGGGGACAGCCGCCCTCGGCTGTCCAGCCCAGCAAAGCTCGGCAGACGGGGAAGGCCAAGACTTCAGCCGTGCGGAACACCTCGAGAAAAGTATTCAGGGTCTAGCCCCTGATGCCAAGAATAGACCGGTACGAGTGCAAACTTCCGCAACAACCGGGGAAGGAATTCCCGAGCTGCGAAATGAAATTCTGCGTCACGTCGGTGGAGAAACCGGCGCCCAGACCGAAACTGGATTCCTCACCAACCTGCGCCATCAGGAACGGGTTCGAGAATCGCTCACTGCGCTGGCCGCAGCCAGGGTAGCCGTCGAGAACAAAGTCCCCCACGAAATGCTCCTGCTCGATCTCTACAACGCCCTGCGGCCACTCGATGAGATTACGGGAGCCACAACCACCGACAACATTCTGAATCTGATCTTCAGCACGTTCTGCATTGGAAAATAAAGCTGGTTCCATTGCTTCCGGGCAAGTCTAACAACGGTATGCTGATCGGGGTAACTACTTCATTCCCTCCAAAATGGAGCCAACGATTCCGCCCACGACTCCAGCCTGGGCTGACTCCTTTGTCGGTCGGGGCATGTACTCCATAAGCTGGTGAGCCAACCTGGAGATGGGCAGCGTCTGCAGCCAAATCCTTCCCGGGCCAGTCAGCGCGGCGAGAAATATTCCGTCCCCACCAAAGATCATGTTTTTGATTCCGGGCACGCACTTGATCTCAAAGGAGACACCGGATTGAAATGCGCCGACGTGTCCCGGGTGGACGCGCAGAGTTTCTCCAGGCTGAAGATCTTTCAGGATCACCTCACCCGACAGCTCCAACCAGGCGGTTCCCTGACCGCTAATCTTCTGTAGCAGGAACCCGTCTCCGCCAAAAATTCCGGCGCCAAGCGATTGCTGGAACCCGACGCCAATCTGAACCTGCGGAGTCGCGCAGAGAAAGCCATGCCGATGTACCATGTACTCATGCCCGGCGCCGATTTCGATCGGCAGAATGTGGCCTGGAACCTTCGTAGCGAATGCTATTTCGCCGGAAGCGCCCAAGGCGCGGTATTCAGTCATGAACAGGGTCCCACCGCCGGCCACTCTGCGCAGCACTCCAAAAATTCCTCCGCCCCCGCCCATCTGCGTGTGCGTCGTCATCTGGATGGAACTGGTCATCCAGGAGAGTTCTCCGGCTTCCGAAATGATGGACTCGTTCGGATCGAGTGCCACTTCAAGAACCGGCATGGTTGTGCCCAGGATGCGACTTTGCATGAAAAACTCCCTGAATTCGACCTTGGCTGTGCGTCCGGTAACTGGCACGACTCGGCTCCAGCCTTTGACGAAGAGGTTAGAGTATACCTCCTGCGGCAGAACCTCCGATCCAATTCCGCGACCAAATCGAAGTTTCGGTATCTAATGATTATTCCGTGAGCGCCGAAGTCTGAAAGTCCTCATTGCTTTGATAAGAACTGAGATCGACCATGGCCAAACCAATTCTACTGAGTGTGGATGACGACTCGGATGTTTTGCGGGCGATTGAACGCGACTTGCGCTCGCATTACGGCGCTGAATACCGGGTGATCGGAAGCGATTCACCCGAGGGGGCGCTTGACCTCCTAAAGCAGGTGAAGGTGCGGAACGACAGCGTGGCCTTGCTGCTTGCGGACCAGCGCATGCCCCGCATGGACGGCGTCGAATTTCTGCAGCAAGGAATGCGGATTTTCCCCGAGGCGAAGCGCGCTCTACTCACTGCCTACGCCGACACCAGCGCTGCGATAAGCGCCATCAATCAAGCCAATATCAACTACTTTTTCTTGAAGCCGTGGGATCCTCCCGCCGAGCACCTGTACCCGCAACTGGACGACTTGCTCGAAGATTGGCAAGCTTCCTACCATCCAACCTTCCAGGGAATCCGGGTCTTGGGCACGCGGTGGTCGCCGCGATCGTACGAGCTGCGGGACTTCCTGGCACGCAATCGCGTTCCTTATCAGTGGATCGACGTTGAGCTTTCCGCCAATGACCCGGAAACCAAGCGCCTCCTGGAGGCTCTGGGCCCGGAGGCGGCCAGCCTTCCGGTCGTGCTCTTCCCCGACGGGACAAAACTTCTTGAGAGCGTTCCGGCGGATGTTGCGCAAAAGGTTGGGTTGCGGACACGCGCGCAAACCAGCTTTTACGACCTGGCGATTGTGGGTGGTGGGCCGGCGGGTCTGGCGGCTGCTGTTTACGGCGCATCGGAAGGTCTGCACACGGTGATGATTGAGCGGGAAGCACCGGGCGGTCAGGCAGGAATGAGTGCTCGCATTGAGAACTATCTGGGATTTCCGGCGGGCCTTAGTGGTAACGATCTGGCCCGGCGCGCGGTGGTGCAGGCCAAGCGTTTTGGAGTGGAGATTCTGTCGCCGCAGGAAGCTGTCGGCGTCCGAACTGAAGGGTCTTATCGGATCATGAAGTTGGCGGATGGGAGCGAGATCTCCTGCCATGCGTTGATGATCGCGACCGGAGTACAGTGGCGGCGCCTCGAAGCTCCGGGAATCGATCGGTTGCAGGGGGCAGGTGTCTATTATGGCGGCGGCGCCACGGAAGCTTTGTCTTGCAAGGGCGAGACTGTCTACGTGGTGGGTGGTGCGAATTCGGCGGGTCAGGCGGCAATGAATTTCGCCCGATACGCGGAGCGAGTCTTCATCCTGGTGCGAGGGGACTCTCTCTCCAGTACCATGTCGCAGTATCTGATTGACCAGATCAAAGAGACGCCCAACATTCAGGTGTGGGCACACGCCAGTGTGGCCGAGGCGCACGGCGAAACGCATCTGGAAGAAATTTCGGTGCTGTGTTCGGATACCAACAAGGTCGAGCGCGTGCCGGCGAGCGCAATGTTCATCTTCATCGGGGCGCTGCCGCGAACTGATTGGCTGGGAGAGCTGGTGGAGCGAGACGAGCGCGGCTTCCTGCTGACCGGCCCCGATCTTATACGAGACGGGCAGCGCCCCAAAGGGTGGGCGCTCGAGCGAGACCCATTCCTGCTCGAAACCAACGTGCCCGGTCTCTTTGCCGTGGGCGATGTGCGGCATGGTTCGGTGAAACGAGTGGCTTCCGGAGTGGGCGAAGGATCGGTTGCGGTGCAGTTCATCCATCAGTACTTGAGCAAGGTGTAAATGATCGAGAAATCGGATCTACTTCGCGTCCCCGTATTCGCGGATTTGCCTGACGATCAGATCGCCTGGTTCATCAGCCAATCGCAAGAGCTCCGTCTCAAGGCGGGCGACACCTACTCTCGCCAAGGCGATCCGGCCGATGCGATGTTTGTGGTTTTTGAAGGGCAACTTCAGGGACGGGGCGAACTTGCGGGCGACACCATCACTTTTACCCTAAAGCCGGGCGATGTCACCGGAGTTCTACCGTTTTCGAGGATGAAGCTGTTTACAGTGAGCGGGCGAGCAGAGACGGACAGCCGCCTCCTCCGCTTTCCTGCTTCGCTGTTTCCAGATCTGGTGCAGAAAATGCCCGAGTTGACCAAGCGTCTCGTGGGCCTGATGTCGGACAGGATCCGCGAGGTCACCCGGATGGAACAACAACGCGACCGGTTGGCTTCTTTGGGCAAACTTTCGGCAGGACTTGCGCATGAACTCAACAATCCCGCTTCCGCCGCCAAACGCGCTACAAGCCAGCTACGCGACATCCTGAAACGAATCAAGGACGCGAGTCACGAACTGGGAAGGCGTGATCTCACCTCTGCCCAGAAAGCGGAAATCGAGAAGTTGGAGGCTTCGTTCGTCCAGCGAGACGAACCTCCACCCGATGCGTTGACCATCAGCGACCTGGAAGAGCACATTGATTCTTTGTTGCGCAGTCACGGGCAGAATGACCTGTGGCAACTGGCGGCCGATCTGGCCCGGAAGAGCGTCAAGCCGGAAGTGCTGGAATCGTTGTTCGCGGCCCTGGATGCAGACACTGCCCGAGCCGCTCTGGTAAGGATCGCTGCTTCGGTGGAAGTAGCGAACCTGCTGAACGAAATCGAGAGCAGTACATCGCGAATCTCTGACCTGGTCCGCGCGATCAAGGAATACACCTACATGGACCAGGCGCCAGTTCAAAACGTTGATATCGTGAAAAGCCTGGAAACGACCCTTACGATCTTGAACTACAAGCTCAAACGCGGAGTGGTTGTGCAGCGCGACTACCAGCGAGTTCCTTTTCTCGTGAATTCGTTCGGGAGCGAACTCAATCAGGTTTGGACCAACATCATTGACAATGCGATCGACGCGATGGGCGGAACCGGCGAGCTTCGGGTCCGAACTTATCGCGACGACAGTTGTGTTGTGGTTGAGATCGGCGATAACGGTCCAGGGATTTCGCCCGAGGTCCAACCGCACATCTTTGAACCTTTCTTCACAACCAAGGGAGTCGGAGAGGGAACCGGACTCGGCCTCGACACCGTTCAGCGCATTGTGAAGAAGCACAGGGGCAACATTCAGGTCAATTCGAAACCCGGTGACACTCGTTTTCAAGTGTGGCTCCCGCTGGCGGAAGGTCCCACCTAGGACCGCTGTCGCCTGAGCCCAAGAAAGTAACCGTCGTCTGCAAGTCGCATGGTCCTTGTCTACTCTGGTCCGTACTCCGCTCCCAAACCACCGTACCAACCGCCTCCCGGAGAGTTCAGCACGTTCTGCATTGGTAAATAGCGTCAGCACTTCAAATAGGTACACTTGCCAAAGATCACAGCCGCTCAATCACGGAACGCGATTGGGGCGTCCAGACCAAGGGCGCAAGAATTCAAGAATTAAGGAATTGCAAGAATTCAAGAATTGCACTAATAACGATGAGAGCCCTTCCAACTCTTCTTGCAACCGTTCTCTTCTCGGGCGCTGTTGGTGACGCTCAGGTGTCGCCGTATGCTGGCGGCGGAATGGGCGCAAACGGCCTAAGCTTTCAATCGCCGTACTACAACGCGGACGCTGGGGTCGATTGGGGGAATCTTCAGCCCATATTCTTCGAAGCCGAGGCCGGGGCGGATACTGCGAACCCAAAGCCCCTCAAAGATGGCACCACGGTTCGTGCACACGGAGTAGTGATGGTGCGGGCAACGCCGCATTGGCGCCTCGGAGGCGGGGTTCATTTCAGCGAGTTGTTCACGTCGAAGTACGACAACCATTCCACTTGGCCCACCGCGGGAGCCATGTTTGAGCAGGACTGGTTTCGTCTCAATGCGCAGTATCTTATACCCACTGGTACGGACTACAGCCTGACCGGGCCCCTGTTCGACATGCGAATGCACATAAAAAAAAGATTTTACTTCCGGGAACGCGTTGGAATCTATGCGTACCGCAACCCCAACGAGGCGAGCCCTTCTCATCATGTGAGTGCGGTTGCGGACTTCGGTGTTTTGTACGTGTTTCGTTGACGTGGAAAGAACCGCTGATAGGACATCACCTGGAAAGCGCGGCCAGAGCGTTCCTAAACATCGCTTCGAAGGATCCATCCTTCCCATTCTTCGCGACTGAAGCTAGCGCCCGTTCCGCCGTGGCGCGCTGATAGCCCAGATTCACGAGCGCCGACAGCACATCTTCCTCCATCGCGCTCATCACTGGTGTAGCGGGAGCTTCCCCAACTCCTGCGGGCGGCAGCTTATCGCGGAGTTCCAGCACCATGCGCTCCGCGGTTTTCTTGCCGATGCCAGGAATCCGAGTCAGCCGCGCGATGTCATTGCCGCGGATTGCCCCGACCATTTCATCCGCTGCCATGCCGCTCAGGATGGTGATGGCGAGCTTCGGGCCAATGCCGCTCACCGTGATCAGCTTTTCGAAGAGTTGTTTTTCCGCCGGTCTTAGAAATCCGTAGAGAGCGATCAGATCTTCGCGCACATGAGTATGGATGTGCAGCGCAACCTCGCTGCCAATCCCGGGCAGATCCGAAAATGTTGGCACACTGATGGTGACATCGTATCCGACGCCGCCAGTTTCAACTACAGCCTGGTTGGGATGCTTGGCCAGCAATCTTCCGCGCAGATGAGCAATCATGCTGCGGACATTGTATCCGCACGGGATCGCAGTGGCACAGGTGTTGTGTGGGGACGGGCGACTCGCCCGTCCAGGCGAAGCGTAGCTCCGTAGCTGCAGCCTTCAAAACAGAAAGCTCTGCTTTCGGTTCGGCGTATTCCGCGGAAGTGCTAAGTTTCAAAAAGAGACCGTGGCAACTGAGACTGGCGAATGATGGACATCAAGGTGCCGGTGCGAAGCTCCGAATGATCCGGGACTGGCACGGTGATCGTCGAGTTCTCTGCTCGTTTTTGCATTACGACGTGGCTACCTCGACGTCGCACCTCCGAAAACCCGTGGCGAGCAAGGATGGCGCAAACTTCCCGACCCGACAGAACGCGTAACTTACCCAACCTCAACCTCAAGCCGGGTTACAAAAACCTCGGAGTGCTGGCGGCGCTCGATCTCCGAGCGGTCGGCGGTCTCGAAGAACAACTCGACCGCTTCCTGCAGATTTTTCCGGGCAGCCTCGATCGTATCGCCTTGGCTTGCGATATCAACTTCGGGGCACAGGCTGACATAGCCGTCACCCTCGCGCTCAATAATGGCGGTAAGTTGTTGTACGTGCTTCACTAAACCCCCTTCTAATCTCTAACTTATTCTAGAACAACGAGCTCTGCTTTCGGTTCGGCGTGATGCCAAAATGCTCGTAAGCTAGTTGAGTGGCAACACGTCCTCGCGGAGTTCGGTTCAGAAAGCCGATTTGGATCAAGAACGGCTCGTAGATCTCCTCGATCGCGTCGGGCTCTTCCGCCAGTGCCGCCGCCAGCGTGTTCACCCCAACCGGGCCGCCTTGATATTTCTCAATGATAATCAGTAGCAGCTTGCGATCCACTTCGTCGAAACCGTGACGGTCCACTTCCAGCATCTGCAGCGCCGCCTGAGCCGTCGGCAAGTCAATCTTCCCGGCGCCCCGCACCTGCGCATAATCCCGCACGCGCCTTAAGAGCCGGTTCGCAATTCTTGGCGTCCCCCGTGAACGGCTGGCGATCTCCAGCGCTCCGGGTCTATCAACTTCTACGCCCAGAATTTCCGCCGAGCGTTCCACGATGATGCGCAGATCCTCGTGGCTATAAAATTCCAGCCGCAGCACGATCCCAAATCGCGATCGCAGGGGTGAAGAGAGCAGGCCTGCGCGCGTGGTCGCGCCGATGAAAGTGAACGGTTGCACATCCATGGTGTGGGTCCGCGCCGCTGGGCCTTGCCCGATAATGATATCCAGCTTGTAATCTTCGAGCGCCGAGTAAAGGAGCTCCTCGAGCGTGGGCTGCAGCCGGTGGACTTCGTCAATGAACAGAACCTGCTTGTCGCGGACGTTGGTCAGGATCGCCGTCAGGTCGCCCTTGATCTGAAGCGTCGGACCCGAGGTCTGCTGAAAAGGCACGCCGAGTTCGTTGGCGATGATCGTCGCCAACGTCGTTTTGCCCAGTCCCGGAGGACCGTAAAGCAGAACGTGATCCAGCGCCTCGCCGCGCGAGCGCGTGGCTTCAATGGCTACGGCTAGATTTTCTTTGACTTTGGCTTGTCCAATAAACTCTGCCAGCCGCTGCGGCCGCAGCTTCAGCTCGAACGAAGAGTCGTCCTCGACCGGGGCGGCCGAGACTAGCCGATCCTTGATGATATCGGGAAGACCTGGATTTTTGATGGAAGCCACTGACCGGATGTTACCAGTTCTTAGTTCGCAGTGGCCAGATGTCAGTTTCGTCTCCACGAATGAAAAAGGCGGCCAACACACCGCCTCACAAAAGAGCCACTAACTGGATTCTACTCTTCCTCTTCCTTCACATCGCCCCGCGCCGCCTTTGCCTTCTCAATGATTTTTTCCTGGAGCAGCCCCGGCACGGCGTCGTAGTGATGCATTTCCATGTTGAAGCTGCCGCGGCCCTGGGTCATTGAAGTGAGATCGACGCCGTAGCTCAGCATCTCAGACATGGGGACTTCGGCCTTCACTACCGTGTTGCCGCCTTTGTTGTCCATGCCCTGGATGCGGCCGCGCCGGCTGTTCAAATCGCCCATGATCGAGCCTGCGAACTCGTCCGGAACCGTAATCTCGGCTGACATCACCGGCTCGAGCAGCGTGGGCTTGGCCTGCTCCATGGCCTTTCTAAATGCGATGCGGCCCGCCATCTGAAACGACATGTCGTTCGAGTCCACGTCGTGATACGAGCCGTCGTAAAGGATCACTCTGAAATCTACGACGGGGAATCCCGCTAGAAACCCGCGTGATGCCGCATCCTTGATTCCTTTTTCGATGGCGGGAATATAGTTCTTCGGAATCGCGCCGCCAAAGATATCGTTCACAAACTCGAACTCGCCGCCGCGCGGCATGGGTTCCATCTTGATCTTGCAATCGCCATACTGGCCGTGTCCGCCGGTCTGCTTTTTGTGGCGCCCCTGCACATCGGCTTTGCCGCGGATCGTCTCCCGGTAAGGCACCTTCGGCGCCTTCAGAATCACTTCCGTGTGGTAGCGCTTTTTCATCTTCGAGACCACGACTTCAATGTGCTGCTGCCCGGTTCCGGCAATCAGGAACTCTTTGGTTTGGGGATCGCGGAAGAAGCGCAGCATGGCATCCTCCTCCATCAGCTTGTGGATGCCCGGGCCCAGCTTGTCTTCATCGGCGCGGCTCTTGGGCTCGATCGCGAACGTGATGGCCGGCTCGGGCAGCTTCACCCGCGGATACTGAATGGGTGCGCTCTTGTCACCCAACGTGTCACCGGTAAGTGTGTCCTTCAGCTTGGACACAGCTCCGATATCTCCCGCGTGCAGCTCGGTAACGGGCACAGCGGTCTTGCCCTGCATGATGGAGATGTGCGCCAACTTCTCCTGCGAGTTGCGACTGAAATTCTGCACCGTGGCCTCATTCTTCAGCACGCCGGAAAACACTTTGAAGTAAGAAATCCGTCCCGCAAACGCATCCGAAATGGTCTTGAAGATGTACAGTGAAACCGGCTCCGAGTCGGTCTCACGACGCTTCGGCGGTTCGCCATTTCCGGACGCCGCCGCTTCCCCCTGCACCCATTCATGCTCAGAAGGAGCGGGCGTGTAGTCCACGATGAAGTCCATCACCCGGTCGGCGCCGACGTTACCCAGCCCAGATCCAAAGATCACCGGAAAGATTTTGTCCTCGCGAATCGCGTTGTGGAGCGCCGGAATCAGATCCTCTACCGGAATGGTCCCCTTCTCGAAGAACTCCTCCATCAGCTTGTCGTCGCCTTCGGCGATCAGCTCGACCAGCTTCTCGTGCGCCTCCTGAGCCTGGTCTTTCAGGTTCGCGGGAATCTCGGTCTCCTTGCCCTTGCCATTCCCGCCCAGTTCGTAGGTGTAAGCCTTCATCTGAACCAGGTCGACCACTCCACTGAAATTCTTTTCCTTGCCGATAGGCAGCTCCAAAGGAATCACCGCGCGTCCGAATGCGTTGGTCAGCGACTCCAGGACCCGCTCCGCGTCGGCGCGCTCGCGATCCATACGGCTGGCTACGATCAACCGCGGAGTCTTGAATTCTTCGCAATAGTTCCAGACCCGCTGGGTGACGACTTCAACCCCGGCCACGCCGTCCACGACGACGACCGCTGCATCGACCACGGGCAGCACCATCTTGGCCTCGTGGACAAACATGTTGAATCCGGGCGTATCCACAATGTTGATCTTGGTCTTGCCCCACTCGACATAAGCCAGGCCCGCCGAGATCGACATCTTGCGCGCAATCTCTTCGTCGTCCCAATCGGTGGTCGCGGAACCGTCGTCCACCCGGCCCAGCCGCGGGGATGCGCCAGAGGCATGCAACATGGCCGACACCAAAGAGGTCTTTCCCGCATGCCCGTGCCCCACCACGGCAACATTACGGATGTTTGCGCCTTCGTAAACTTTCACGGGTTCACTCCTTCAACTTAGGTCACCTGAGGACAGCCGCACGCGGCCGTCCGGCCGAGCAAAGCTCGGCAATCTTCTGATCTGCGAATTTACACCACGGCGGGCCCATAAGGAACAGAAGAGGACAGTCTATAGGCCAACGTCGAGCAGCCTGCCAAAACCTAGGATGCTAACACGCCTCCACTAGGCCTCTCAACTCGGCACATCCGGCCCACCACTTTTCTGTTCGAGCCGTGTATCATCAAATCGCCATGCTTGGCGGCCGCACTAACGAACAATGGATCGCGCAATATGCTGGCAGCCACCAGCACCCTGTAAACCGCGTATGCCATACCCTGGGGATACCGGCAATTCTCTTTTCGCTCGCCCTGTTCGTCGGAGGCATCTTCATTCGCCGGTTGTGGCTTTATGCGCTTGTGCTTTTCCTTGTGGGATGGACGCTCCAGTTCATCGGCCACGCGTTCGAGCGCAAAGAGCCGGAGTTCTTTCACGACTGGCGTTTCCTGTTTGTCGGCGTGCGCTGGTGGTGGGCCAAGATTCACGGCAAGGCATGAGAGTCTCCGGCTTGTTCCAAGCAACCTTCGTCATCCTCTAACCATCAGGTACGGCTATACTTGTAAACTGTTTGTCCGGTTGTCAGCGGAAGCAAAAAAAAACGGGGCCTCGCGCTGAAACCTATTTCTTGTCAGACCGTCTAAGTAGGATTTGAAACCCATGCATCGTCTGACCGCAAGGTTGTTGCTGGTTCTGCTGCTGGTGGGCGTGTTCGCCCCGGTGGCTCTGGCGATTTCCGCCACGCCGCCGCACGCCTGCTGCATGCGGAAGCCGATGCACGATCGTGCTTCCCACAATGCTGAGTTCCAGGCTCCTCCCGGATGCTGTCAACACGACTGTTGCCGCCCCCTGCCCGTTCCTCAATGGGCACATCTAAGTCGGTCGGCAAGCGCCCAGGTCACGCCTGCTTCCGCGACTCTGCTGTCTGACCGACGACCGCTTCGTTTCGCCACAACCGTCAACCACGCGCATTCCGGTCGTGCCCCTCCGCAATTCTCCATCGCTTGATTCCAACCAACTGCTGATAAGCCCCTCGGGTTGCTATCAGGCATGCCCTCGGCCATGCCGAGCAGGAAAGCTAGTGTGGGGACGGCGGCTCGCCCGTCCATGCGGAAGGTCCGCAGGCTTTCGGCTGCAGCAGCGCTTGCTAGCCCCATCTCAACAGTTTTGGAGAACTCATGCGCTTTACTCATACGTCCTATATCGCCGTCCTGCTCCTGCTCGCCGCTGCCGCAACTGCCACGATCTTCGGCTCGGTGCGCGGTATCATCCACGACCCGCAGCATCGCCCGGTTCAAGGCGCGATGGTCATGCTGAAAGCAAAATCATCCGACTGGTCCAAGACCGCCAACACCGATGCCAATGGCAACTTCGAATTCAACGCCGTGCCGATTGGCGAGTACTCGGTCATCGTCGCCAACCCTGGCTTCAAACAGGCGACCCAGAGTGTCATCGTCAAATCCGGCAGCGAGCCGGTGGTTCATCTTCAGCTTGACGTCGCCGTCACTGCTGAGACGGTGTACGTGTCCGCCGCGCCGGTCGAGGTTGCGCCATCCGACTCGGCTACTCCGACCACCCTCGTAAACAGAACCGATGTCGAGCGCACTCCGGGCGCCGCTCGCACCAACAGCCTCGCCATCATTACCGATTACGTGCCTGGCGCCTATCTAACCCATGATCAACTCCATATCCGCGGCGGTCATCAAGTGAACTGGCTGGTGGACGGCGTTCCTGTACCCAACACCAACATCGCCTCAAACGTCGGCCCGCAGTTCGATCCCAAAGACATCGACTACCTCGAAGTACAACGCGGCAGCTACGACGCGGAATATGGCGACCGCACCTACGGTGTTTTCAACGTCGTTCCCAGAACTGGTTTTGAACGAAACAACCAAGCCGAGCTGGTTGCCAGTTTCGGAAATTTCTATCAGACCAATGATCAAATCAACTTCGGCAGCCACACCGAGCGCTTCGCTTATTACGCGAGCCTCAATGGAAACCGCAGCAATTTAGGTCTGCAGACCCCCGTCGCCGAGGTCATCCACGACGCGGAAAACGGCTACGGAGGCTTCGGTTCGCTGATCTTCAATATCAATCCTTACAACCAGCTACGCACAGTCACATCTTTACGCCGGGATTACTACCAAGTTCCGAACACACCGGACCAGCAAGCCGCCGGCATTCGCGACGGAGAACACGAAGCCGATGCCTTTGTGAACTTTTCCTGGGTTCACACATTTAACTCCCGGCTGCTGCTGACGGTCTCACCGTTTTACCACTACAACAGTGCCAACTACGATGGCGGCCCGATGGACTTTTCAACCAGCACAGTCGATGACCACACTTCGAACTACGCAGGCGGCCAGGCAACCTTCAGCGCGAACATTGCCAGAAACAATCTGCAGCTTGGTTTCTACGGATTTGGGCAGCATGACAATCAGCTTTTTGGACTCATCTTCAACGATGCCAGCAATCCGAATTTCCGCGACCGCGAGTTGGCATCCGGAGCGCTCGAATCGTTTTTCATCGATGACAAATTCAAACTCACCCCCTGGCTGACCCTCATGGCTGGAATGCGGCCCACGCATTTCTCGGGCAACATCTCAGAGAGCGCAATCAGCCCGAGATTTGGCGCGGCCGTGACCGTGCCTCATCTGAACTGGGTCTTCCGCGCTTTCTACGGCCATTACTTTCAATCGCCGCCGTTGCTCACGGCGTCCGGACCCTTACTCCAATTTGTCACCAACCAGAGTCTCGGATTCATCCCCCTGCAAGGAGAGCGCGACGAAGAACATCAATTTGGAGTAACCATTCCGTTCCGAGGATGGACTCTCGATGCCGACAACTTCAAGACCATTGCGCGCAATTTCTTCGATCACAATAACGTGGGCAATTCCAACATCTTCTTTCCGCTCACCATTGATAAAGCGGTGATTCGCGGATGGGAGTTGACGCTGCGCTCACCCAGAATCCGAAATCGTGCTCAAATCCACCTTGCCTATTCCAATCAAGCTGCCCAAGCCGAAGGCGCGATTAACGGCGGCTTAACAAATTCTTCTCCACCCAACGGCCTCTTCCCGCTCGATCACGACCAGCGCAATACTTTAAACGTAGGAGGCGACTTTACTCTTCCCTGGCGAAGTTTCGCGTCGACTAATGTGTACTACGGCTCGGGATTCACCAATGGCGCTCCTCCGCCCAAATACCTGCCCGGACACACTACGATCGATCTCTCCCTCGGCAAGGATTTTGGAGAATGCTACTCGGTTTCCGTCAACGGCCTGAACATTGCCAACCGTCACCTGCTCACCGACAACAGTGTGACCTTCGGAGGATTGCACTGGAACAATCCGCGCGAAATTTATGCCGAGTTTCGCTACCGCTTTCGTTATTAGGCTGTATCGTGTACCGTGGGCGCCCTCGCCCGCGTTTCAATTGAAAAGGAGACGCAAGTGAGCCATCAATTCGCCACCCAACAACGGACGGACACAACGATTCTGACCGCGATAGCATTGGCTTGCCTGGCCATCCTAGCGGCTTGCGGGCCATCCCGGAGTGCCACAATCGATGCGAAAGACACAACTTCGAAGCGATACAACTTGACCGGGAGGGTAGTATCAATCGACAAACCGAATCAGTCGATCAATGTCGATGGCGACGCCATCCCCGGCTTCATGGCCGCGATGACAATGCCCTATCAGGTGAAGGACGCCAGCATCCTCGACAAGGTGGCGCCCGGTGATCGGATTAAAGCGGAAATCGTAGTTGGGAATGAGGCTGCGTATCTGGAAAATGTCGTGGTCGCCCAAGGAGCGCCTTCGCCGAAGCCAACTAGGTAAACCGGTTGCCTTGGGCCATCCTTTTGACGGCACGTGATCGGAGCCCCCGGCGCATAGGGCGGCTAAAGGCTGTTATTGCAAATTTTTCAGCGCCTCCAGCAATTCCCCGTTCTCCGGCGTCCGGTCCAGCGGATACACCTTGGCAAACACGATTCTGCCGCTTTTGTCCACGATGAATACTGCCCTCTCGCCGATCCCCGGAAGTGGCGGCCCCTCCCGCAAAATGCCGAATGCTTCTGTCACCTCGGCATGTGGATAAAAATCCGAACACATCGGAAAATGCATCGTCCCGATGACATGCTTCTGCCAGGCAAGATGGCTGTAAACCGAGTCTGTGCTTATGTCCAGGACCTGGGCATCGAGCGCGGCGAACTTCTCGCGATCCGAGTCGAACGCCGGCAACTGTTCTCCTCAAGTCGGGGTCCAGTTCAGCGGATGAAAGGTCACCACCACATGCTTCTTCCCGCGAAAATCGCTGAGCTTGATCTTTAACCGCTGCTCACCTTCGACCGCTGGCAGCTCAAAGTCCGGTGCCAGATCGCCAACCTTCAATGCCATGTGCCCGTCCTCCTCAATGGCGCGTCTCAACATTATGTAGCACCGAAGGACCAAGCGCCACCCGAGGCCCATCACAGAACCGGCTGGATCAGTTCAACAACACCAAACGTTCTCCGCGGCGCCCCACTTCCACGAAAAACCGCGCGAACGCCGATGCCTTAGAACGCGCGGGCCGGAGTCCCCCCAGAATGCCTCGCGCCGACCATACCACAGCCAAGCAGGTTGTCGGAGCTAGGTTCTAAGTTCTGCCAGTCCATGCGGGCGCTAGCTGGCGCGATTCCAGCGCGCACGCTTGACCCTCCTCTCCTGAACTAGTGTTTGACGGGTTGAGAACACAACGGGATGGAATATGCACCCCTTCCCCGGACGGGTTCTGAGTGTAATGGCCTGTTAGCGACAATTGACCGACTTTCTGGAGCTATAATGGGAAACGTTTTGACTGGGGGAAGTCAATGAAACTGTCACCGCGTCCGCCCAGAACACCTGCCAGACTCTCCGATTCCGTTTGTCGCCGCCTCAACATGTATGCCCTC
>Ga0209118_1000023_pt1 | contig 124633 bp, 113 predicted proteins | sample BlaSpr_A8_Ref_M1_FD_187988 | JGI IMG/M metagenome (GOLD analysis project Ga0209118, IMG submission 187988) | Forest soil microbial communities from Thunder Bay, Ontario, Canada - Black Spruce, Ontario site 2_A8_Ref_M1 (SPAdes) (version 2) | ecosystem: Environmental > Terrestrial > Soil >... | reverse complement strand
ATGGAGGGTGCCGCCGGCGCCGCCGATCAGGGCGGCACCCGGCGCCCGCCGCCGATGGACGTCGCCGGCTCGGTGCCACAGCTGGCAGCCCCCGAGACCGCCGGGCCGGGATGGAGCTTGCTCGGCCGGGTTGGCCGCGTCGATCCCACGAGCCTGGACGACTACCGCGCCGCCGGCGGCTTCCTGGCGCTGCGGCGCGCCTTCGAGATGGGCCCTGAGAAGGTGGTGCGCGAGGTGATTGACGCCAAGCTGCTGGGCCGCGGCGGCGCCGCCTTCCCGACCGGGCAGAAGTGGCTGAGTGTGCGCTCGGCGCCGCTGCCGCGCTACCTCGTCTGCAACGCCGACGAGTCGGAGCCGGGGACCTTCAAGGACCGCGTGCTGATGGAGGGCGACCCGTTCGCGCTGATCGAGGCGATGATCATCGCGGCCTTCGCCACCGGCTGCGAGACGGGATATCTCTACCTCCGGGGCGAGTATCCGCTGGCTGCCGAGCGGCTCGCCAACGCCATCCGGCTCTGCCGCGACCGCGGCCTGCTGGGGACCGACGTCCTGGGGCACGGCGTGCGGTTCGACGTCGAGCTGCGCCGCGGCGCCGGCGCCTACATCTGCGGCGAGGAGATGGCCCTGATCAACTCGCTCGAGGGCCGCCGCGGCGAGCCGCGCAACAAGCCGCCGTTCCCCACTCAGGTCGGCCTCTTCGGCAAGCCGACGGTGATGAACAATGTGGAGACGCTGGTCAACGTCCTGCCGATCGTCCTTGCCGGCGGCAAGGCCTTCGCCGCGGCCGGCACCGAGCGCTCGACCGGCACCAAGCTCTTCTGCGTCTCGGGCCACGTGGCGCGGCCGGGCGTCTACGAGGTGACCTTCGGCGTCACCCTGCGGCAGCTGCTCGCCATGGCGGGGGGACCCGGGGACTCCCCCGGTCCTCCCGGTGGCCGCGATGCCGCCGGCAGCCCCGGCGGCAATGGCGGTGTGCGGGGGTCCACCACGAGCAACCGCCTGCAAGCCGTGCTCCTGGGCGGCGCCGCCGGCGTCTTCGTGACCCCGGATCAGCTCGACGTGCCGCTCACCTTCGAGGGCACCCGCGCGATCGGCGCCGCGCTCGGCTCGGGCGTGGTGATGGCCTTCGACGACACCGTCGACCTGCGCCAGGCGCTGCGCCGGATCGCGCAGTTCTTCCGTGACGAGTCTTGCGGGCAGTGCGTGCCCTGCCGGGTCGGCGCCGTGCGCCAGGAGGAGGTCCTGCACCGGCTGGCGCAGGACCGGCCGCTGGGTTCGGTGGAGCAGGAGCTGGCGCTGCTCGCGGAGCTCGGCCAGGTGATGCGCGACGCCTCCATCTGCGGCCTGGGCCAGACCGCGTCGAGTGCCGTCGAGTCGGCGGTGGCGAAGTTCCCCATCTTCCAGGAGAAGCGATGAGCGCAGGAGAAGCGATGAGCGCCAGCGCGCCCGACGCCCTCGTCCCCGTGCCGCGCGGGCCGCTGCCGGCCGTCCCGCCGCCGCGTCCCCGGGCGACGATCGAGCTCACCGTCGACGGCCGGACGGTGGCCGTGCCGGAAGGGGCAACCCTGCTCGACGCGGCGCGGCGGCTGGGGATCGAGACCCCGACGCTCTGCTTCCTCGAGAGCCTGACGCCGGTCAACGTCTGCCGCATCTGCGTGGTCGAGGTCGAGGGCTCCCGCGCCCTCGTCCCGGCGTGCTCGCGCAAGGCCGAGGCAGGCATGGCGGTGAAGACCGATTCGGAGCGCGTCCGCCTGAGCCGCCGGCTGGTCCTCGAGCTGCTGGCCTCGTCGGTCGACGTCTCGACCGCGCCCCAGCTGCAAGCCTACCTGGCGGCCTACGGCGCCCGGCCGGAGCGGTTCGGTGCCCCGGCGCCCCCCGCCGCGGCCGGCGAGCGCGACGCGGCCCGCCCCGGCCACCATCATCCGCCCCGCGAGGAGACCGCCGCGACGGTCGGCCAGCCGGTGAAGGTGGACAACGATCTCTACGTCCGCAACTACTCGAAATGCATCCTCTGCTACAAGTGCGTCGAGGCCTGCGGCAAGGATGCGCAGAACACTTTCGCCATCGCCCTCGCCGGGCGCGGCTTCGACGCGCGCATCGCCACCGAATACGATGTGCCGCTGCCCGACTCCGCCTGCGTTTATTGCGGCAACTGCATCGGCGTCTGCCCGACCGGCGCCCTGATGTTCAAGAGCGAGCACGACATGCGCGAAGCGGGCACCTGGAACGAGCCCGCCCAGACCGCCACCGACACCATCTGTCCCTACTGCGGCGTTGGCTGCACCTTGACCGTGCACGTGCAGGACGAACGCATCGTCAAGGTCAGCTCGCCCGTCGATCACGACGTGACCCGTGGCAACCTCTGCATCAAGGGCCGTTTCGGGTGGGAGTTCGTGAACCTGCGGAAGCCAGGACCCGCCTGACTGCCCGGCCGGGGCGCAGCGACGAAGGAGGAGAGCGTGCAGCAAGCCGCCGACAGCGCGCTCCAGGCGCAGGACATCGACCAGGTGCTGGCCATGCTGGCCGGCATCATCGCCCGGGCCAAGGACGCCAACAGTTCGATCGGCTACTTCCCGGCCCTCTACCGCCAGGTGACGCTCGCGGTCCGGCAGGGGATCGCGCAGGGCTACTTCGACGACGGTCCGCGCATGCAGCGGCTGGACACCACCTTCGCCAACCGCTATCTCGCCGCCTACCAGACCTTCGTCGCGGGGGGCCAGCCCGCGAGTTGCTGGGACCTCGCGTTCCGCACGACCCGGAGCGATCAGCTGATCATCTTGCAGGACCTGCTGGTCGCCATCAACGCCCACATCAACTTCGACCTGGGCATCGCCGCCGCCGAGACCTGCCCGGGAGAGGGCATCGCCTCTCTCCACGGCGACTTCGACAAGATCAACCAGCTCCTCGGCAAGCTGCTGCCGGCCGCGGAGTCGGTGATCGGCCGGTTCTCCCCGCTCATCGGCCTGCTGGATCAGGTCGGCGGCCGCGACGAGAGGCAGGTGCTCAACTTCAGCCTCGACGCCGCCCGCGATGACGCCTGGAACCATGCCCTGGTCCTGGCGCAGCTCCCGCAGTCCGCCTGGCCGGCCGCCCTGTCCGCCCTGGACGCCAAGGCGACGTTCCTGGGCAAGCTGGTCGCCGAGCCTGGCGGCCTGGCCGGCAAGGCGGTCGAGATGATCCGGCTCACCGAGAGCATCGACCGCGCGGCGGTCATCGCGGCGCTCGACTCCCTCCAGACGACCGGCGCCGGCGGGTAAAGCCGCCCGCAGGACCGCTTGCTCCGCGGCCCGGCAGGGGCTTCGCCGCTACCGTTTCATCTCACCGTGGCTTGGACTTCCACAAGCCCAGGACGGCGCCGGTGGGATCCACGATGATGCTCAGCCAGCCGGCGCCCATGACCTCGGTGACGTCCTTCATCACCTTGGCGCCCAAGGACTTCGCCTTCTTCGTCGCGGCTTCGATGTCGTCGACGTCAACGTAGGCCAACCACGAGGAGGGCGCGCCGGGAATCATCTGCTGCATGATGCCGCCGCCGGTCCCCTCGCCGACCTTGATCATGGTGTAGCTGCCGCCGTCCATCGGCACGTCCTCCAAGGTCCACTTGAACAGTTTGCCGTAGAACTCCTTCGCCTTGCCGGCGTCGGTCGTGTTCAGCTCCACGTGAACGAACGCGTTTGCCATGTCGATCTCTCCTTTCGGTTCCGCCCGCGGCGGCGCGAGCGTGAGCCCATCACGCCGTGAGCGCCCGGCCGTCGCTCCGTCGCCATTGTAGACGTGCGAGATGGCAGCGAATCGACAGCCGCCGGCGGCCGCGTGGCAGCGGCCTTGCTTTCTCCCCCTGGCATGGAGGGACCGAGCCCCCACGAGGGGATGCGAGAGATAGGGTCACGGGTCCGGGGCTTGGCGGGCGAGGCCTGGCGGCGGGCGCACCGGGGCCTCACCATCCTGTGGCGGCCGTTCGCCGGGCGAGGGCCGCTACGCCTGACCCTGGGCATAGCGCTGGCCGTGGCCTTCGCGCTCGCCCTGGTCGGGGGCGCCGCCTGGCAGACCTGCGGTTTCGCCGGCTGCCCCGACGCCGCGCGGCTCGCCGCCTACCGGCCGGGTGGAGCGCCGTTGCTGCTCGACCGCCAGGGGCAGGTGATCGGCACGCTCTCGCCGGACGACCTTCCGGAAGTGCGCCTGCGCTCGCTGCCCGCCTATGTCGCGGCTGCCTTCCTCGCGATCGAGGACCGGCGCTTTCTCGAGCACGGTGCCATCGACTGGCGCCGCGTCGCCGGCGCGTTCGCCGCCAACCTGCGCGCCCGCGGCGTCGAGCAGGGATTCAGCACCATCACGATGCAGCTGGCCCGCAACCTCTTCCCGCTGGAGATCCCCGGCCAGCAGCGCACCGCCTCCAGGAAGCTGCTCGAGATGCGCGTCGCGCAGCAGCTCGAGGCGCGCTTCAGCAAATCCGAGATCCTCGAGCTCTACCTCAACCATATCTATTTCGGCAACGGCGCGCGTGGCATCGAGGCCGCTGCCTGGCAGTACTTCCGCCAGCCGGCGGCGCGGCTCACCCTGGTGCAGGCGGCGCTGCTCGCCGCGCTGCCCAAGGCGCCTACCCACTACGACCCGCGGCGCCACCCGGACCGCGCGCTGGCGCGCCGCAACCTGGTGCTGGCGCGCATGGCGGCGCAGGCGCGGGTGGGGCGTGAGGCCGCCGCGGCGTTGGCGCGCGAGCCCCTGGGGGTGCGCCGGCCGCCCGAGCATCCGAGCGCCCGGCCGGCGTTCGCGCGCTACTTCGCCGAGGAGGTGCGGCGCCAGCTCGAGGAACGCTTCGGCGAGAGCCTCTACGCCACGCCGCTGCGGATCTGGACCACGCTCGACCTGGCGACCCAGCGCGCCGCCGAGGAGGAGCTCGAGCGCCAGCTGCGGGCCATCGAGTCCGGCAGGTTGGGGCGCACGTCCAAGGCGCATGCCGGCGCCGGCGGCGCCACAGGCGACGACGGCGCCTCCGGGGAGCACCTCGCGGGGAACAAGAGCGGCAGGGAGCTCCAGGGCGCGGTGGTGGCTCTCGAAGTGGCCAGTGGCGACGTCCTCGCCTGGGTGGGCGGCCGCGACTACGGCGCCTCGCAATTCGACCGCGTCGCGCGCGCCCGGCGGCAGGCGGGGAGCGCCTGGAAGCCGTTCGTCTACGCCGCTGCACTGGCGAGCGGCATTGCCTTGAGCCAGCCGATCGCCGACACCCCGCTGAAGGTGCCCCTGGTTGGCGGCGACACCTGGGAGCCGCGCAACTATGACGGCTCCTTCGACGGCCGGGTGACCCTGCGCGAGGCGCTGGCGCGCTCGAAGAACGTGCCGACCGTGCGCCTGGCCGAGGCGGTCGGCTACGATCGCATCGCCGCTCTCGCGGCCAGCGCCGGCATCACGTCGCAGGTGTCGATGCTCCCCTCCATGCCGCTCGGCACCGTCGCGGTCTCGCCGCTCGAGCTGACCACCGCCTACACCGCCTTCGCCAGCCTCGGCTGGCTGGCCGCGCCGAGAGTCGTGCTGCGCGTCGAGCGCCCCGACGGCACCGTCCTGTGGAGCGCGCCGCAGCCCAGCCGCCGGCAGGTGCTCGACCCGGCGGTCGCCTACCTGCTCGACGACGCCTTGCGCGAGGCGCTGGTGCGCGGCAGTGGAGCGCCCGGCCTGCCGCCGGGCTTTGCCGGGCACGCGGCCGGCAAGACCGGCACCAGCACCGCCGGCAACGACGTGTGGTTCATCGGTTTCACGCCCGAGGTGGTGGCGGGGGTGTGGATCGGGTACGACGAGCCGCGGCCGATCGCCGACCAGGCCACCGGCGGCCGGCTCGCGGCGCCGGTCTTCCGGCGGCTGATGAGCCGCGTCTACGCCGGCCACTCCGCTCCGGCGTGGTGGCCGATGCCGGCGGGGATCGCCGAATTGCCGATCGATCCCGCGAGCGGCCTGGTGCTGTCCGAGGGTTGCGCCCCCGCCGACGGCGCGTCCGCGCCCCGGGAGCTGTTCCTCACCGGCCACGAGCCGATGTCCACCTGCCCCGGCGCCACCGTGACGGCGTCGACCCTGCTCGAAGGCACCCCGGACGCGGTCAAGGCGGCCAGCTCCGGCGAAGAAGAGAGTCGGATCGAGATCGGTCCGGCCCGCGCCGGTCAGGGCGGGGAGCTGGCCAGCGAAGCGGATGCCGGCGAGGCGGGGGCTGGCGGCGGCGCAGGCGCGGCTGCAGATGGGCAGACCGACGCTCGCGCCGCCACCTCGCCGTCGAGCCCGAATGCCGCCGGTCGACGCGCCGCGGCCGGAGCGCCTGGCGGCAGAGCGGACACCCCTGACGAACCGGAGCCGGCAGCGCCGGGACGCGAGGCGCCGCCCGCGGGCAGCCGCGGCGCCGCCGGCGGCGCTGGCGCCCTGGCCAATCTCGGAGGCTGGTGGGAGGTCACCAACACCCCCGACGCGGCCGGTGGCGAGGAGCGCGGAGGGCGCAGGACCTATCGCGTAGCCCTGCGCCAGGAGGGCTCGAGGGTCACCGGAGAAGGGGAAGGAGGTGAGGAGGATGGAGGCCAGCGCTCGCGTATCGAGCTCTCCGGTTCGATCGAAGGCCGCGTGGTGCGCCTGCGCTTCACCGAGCGCGGACCCGACCGCACCACCAGCGGCACCATCTCCTGGCACCTGGCAGCCGGCGGCGGCGATCTCTCCGGCACCTTCTCGAGCGCCGCGACAGGCGCTCACGGCGCCTCGTCGGCAGTGCGGCTGCAATGAGCGCGAGCGCCCGCTATCGCCTCCCTCGCCTGCGACCCGGCACTCTCCTCCTGCCGAAGACCCATCTCGCCACGCTCCCAGGCGGCCAGGGTGCCGGGATCGAGCCCAAGCCGGCGGCGCCAGCTCCCGCCCGGAGAGACCTTCGGCGACTTAGTCCTCAGCTCACTGCTTTCTTCACGAGCGCGGCGATTGTTGCCTCTTCGGCGACGGTCAGCTCCTTTAGTGCGAAGGCGGTTGGCCACATGTAGCCTTCGTCGAGGTTCGCCTTGTCGCTGAATCCGAGCATTGCGTACCTCGTCTTGAACTTATGCGCACTTTGGAAGAAGCAGACGACGTTGCCGTCCTTGGCATACGCGGGCATCCCGTACCAGGTTTTCGGCGAGAGGGCTGGTGCGTTGGCTTTGATGATCGCATGGAGGCGCTTCTTCCCGGTCGCCGTGGTGCTCCTGGGAGCCTTCTGCATGCCCGTCTTTGCAGGTTTCATAGTGGTTTATTTACTTTCCGATCGGTTCAGCGCGACTCCGATAGAGAAGCCGCCCAGGGATCGTCAGCGCGATTTCAGGTCCAAACGACGCTCACTTCGTATGGCTCAAGGAGGTGGTCGTGCGTAACGAGGGTCAGATCGTCTGCCTGTGCCTGAGCGATCAGCATGCGATCGAACGGATCTCGATGGTGAAGCGGGAGCCCGGCCGCTCGCTCGGCATGAGCGAACGTGATGAGGAGCTTCTCGAAGCCGCTAGCGAGCACGCCTGCTTCCATGCTGTCAGGGAGATCGAGGCGTCCCAAAGCCGATTTGATCGCGGCCTCCCAGGCGGAAGCGACGCTGACAAAGACCTCATCTGCAGTCGCGATGCGGCTACGCACGGCGGGGGCGATCTTAGAGGGCTCGCCCCGCCACCAGAGGAAGACGTGCGTATCGAGGAGCAGGCGGCTGGCCGGGCTCACCCTGGGCCCTCGAAGGCTTCTTGGATCTCCGGCGGCAGGGGGGCGTCGAAATCATCTGCGATGCGCATGCGCCCCTCCCAGCCGCCTGGCTGGCGGGGCAAGGAAGGCTGACGGTACGGGACCAGCTTTGCCAGCGGCTTGCCCGCTTTAGACAAAGTGATCTCCTCGCCCTTCGCCGCACGATCCACCAGTTTCGAGAGGGAGGTCTTCGCTTCGTACAGGTTGTAGTTCGTCTTCGACATGACGCTCTCCGCGACTGACCAACCTTGGTCAAGATAGCGCAGCGCGCCGCTCCGGGTCAACCGTCAGGAAGGTGAGGTTCGTCGTAACCCAGGAAGGCGAGGATCGCCGGCCAGACGCGAACGTCGGGCGCAACGTGCGCCAGTTACGGGGGGAAACGGCGTGGACGGCAAGACCGCCCTCAAAATGAGACGGCAAAAGGGCAATACCCCCCAGAGATGCGTGCACCTGCTGTGATCCGGCTGCGACGATGGGTGGCGATCAGGAGTTCGATCGCTACCCGCGCGGCGCAACGAACACCAGCTCTGCCGCGAGTTGGTCGAAGTACAGATTGACAGCATCCAGTACGAGCTGGAGGCGCAGAAAGCTCGACCTGCCCGCTCTCTCTCGCCTTTGCCGGATGGGCTCGCTAAATCTCCAACACTTCGCCGGAAAGGTCGACCCGGCGGCGCAGGTTCTGGCGCCGCATGAATTCTCGGACGTAGTCAAGTGCGCGCCCGCGATAGGTGTCGTAAAGAGGGTTCCTGGTAGGCTCGTGGTGGACGGAGATGGCTTCCGTGTAACCCACGCGGATCTTGCCAAGATGAGCGTAGAAGTAGGCGAAGTGCTCGCCGATCTTCAGCGACTCGTCCCAGTGGTAGCGACGGAGCACGCGAGCAGGCGCCAGCAATTGGCTCGGCACGAAATCGACCAGCCGCACCGGTCCCACCTCTCCGCGCGACGCTTGGTGGTACTCCACCACGCCATCGCTCACCGAGTACAATCCCCAGAAGCCGGTGCTGTCGTTGATCCCCAGAAGGTCGACCCGCGCCTCCTCCAGAAGCTCCTCTGCCCTACGCAGGTCCGTGTGCTGACCGAAGAAGCAGTCGTCATCGCAGGTGAAGACATAGTGAGTGTTCGCGAGGCGGACGCCGTGATTGCGTCCTGCCGAAACGCCGATATCGAAGCCGACGTGAACGTAGCGGGTCGCAGGTTCGTGCGCGGAGCGCGCCAAGAGTGCGCGGTTGACCTCGCGGCTGTCGTCGACGATGACAACCGGGACCGCCGGGTAGCGCGTCCGAATGCTGGTGATCAGGCGATCGACCGCGTCCGGACGCTCGAAGGTCTTGATAACGACGGTAGTTTGCCGCGGAGGTTCCATGAGCATACTCTTGTTACCCAGGAACACCCACGCGTCGAGCTTCTCGACCACCGGGTCTGCCTGGTGCTCAACCTCTTGTGGGCCGGCTCCGCGAGGGAGCATCGACCGCGACAATTCTCCGTGTCGCGCCTCGACCCAGAAGGCGGAGGAGCCATCCGCGACAGCGCCACGCTCGCGTGCCTTCCATGAACCGGACGCGGTCCTCCCAGCGTCCGAGCTCGCCGTAGAGCCGCTCGCGCTCGGCGGCGAGGAGATCGGTCGCCGTGCGGAGCTCGGCCTCCGCAGCGGCCCGCGCCTGCATCGAAACCAGCAGGTAGCGCAACCGGCGTAGGTAGAGCCTCTCATGCTTGCGGACGATGAACTCCACCAGGGGTGTGCTGACTTCGGCACGCTCGCACATCGAGACCATCGACCGAGGCCGCAGGCGATGGTCGAAGCTCAGCACCGGCAGGTGACGGAATCCCCAGCCCAGCTCCGCGAGCGCGATCCAAAACTCCCAGTCCTCCCATGCGGGGAGCTCGCGGGCGTAGCCCCCGCAACTCGACCAAGCCTCTTTTCTGAACACCGCGCAGGAGGCCACGTAGTTGCCGCACAGCATTCGGTCGAGGTCGAAGTCGGGGACCTCGATATCGGCGGACCGGAGGCCGAAGGTGTGACGATCGCCGTAAACCACCCCGAGGCGAGGCTCCTCATCAAGAAGCGCCACCGCCGCCTCGACGAAGTGCGGGCGCAGGCGGTCATCGGCGTCCAAGGTCAGGATGTAGGGCCCCTGGGCACGGGCGATGCCCGCATTGCGGGCCTGCGCCAGACCGACGCCCGCTTCGTCCAGGATGTCGTAGCCAGCCTGTCGCAACCGACCCAAGACCTCGAGGGTTCGCGGCTGCCGAGAGCCGTCGTTGACGAGGATGAGCTCGCTGCCGGGCGCTGAGGCCTCCACGCTCGCGACGGCCTCGACGAGCAGCTCGCCGTGATCGCGGCAGGGGATGACCACCGATACGCGCGGCGAGGCCGGTTTCGGCCGCGTCCTGGGTGAGCGCTGCACCAGGCCGGTCACCGGCAAATCGGCAGCCTCCTGCAGCTCGCCGTGCAGGCCGCGAACCCCAGGGCTCGTGGCTGCCACCAGCTCGATCAGGGGATCATCCCGAGCGTGGGCGCGCAATCCCTCCTCTCCACGCAGGCGGGCAGGCAAATCGTGCTCCAGCTCGAGCCCGAACCGTGCAGCCAGGAGCTCGGTGAACCTGCGCGGCTCGGCGAGCACGGCCTCGATGGCAATGAGCAGCGTGCGCTCCGCGTGGCGGCGACGAAAGTCCAGAAGCCGGCGATTGTAGAAGGTCCAGATGCGGTAGCCGTACTCCGGGTTGCTCAGAAAGACGTCGACACCGGTCCGCTGCAGGGCGTCGGCCACATCCCAAGGTGCCCGGTAGACAAGCAGATAGTCAGGCGCGAGGCCGGCGTCCTTGGCCAACTCGTCCCAGAAGTCGAGCACCAGCGTCGTGCGCGGATCTTTCCATCCCCAGCGGTGGCCATTGTCGTGGCCCGCCAGCAACTCGCGGGCCGGGCCCATCAGGGCAGCCGCAGGGTCCTCGTCCCACGCCTCGGTCTCAGTCCAACCCCAGTCGCGATGTCCGGCCTCGTCCTGCGTGCAGGAGAGCATCAGCTCCCGGTTGACGGCGAGGAACTCCTTGTCCTCGAAGTAGCCGCGTGGATTGTTGACATCGGCCTCGACGAGCCGCGTCCCCATCGCGACACCGCCAGCGGCGAGGATCGAGGCCAAGTAAGACGTGCCGGAACGATGCATTCCAGCTACGACGATCGGCGAAACATGCGAGGCTCCTGTGGTGGTGGAGGACGCCGACCGCTGCTTCATGGTGCGAATCCTAGCGCACTCCAGACCGCCCAGGGCGGGGAATCCTGCCCCGCAAGCGGATCACAGAAGGGCCACGCAACCCCAGGGGTTCATGCACCTTTTGGGGGCCACAGCGGCCGCCGCTGGCCCCGCAGCGGCCGGCCTGGCGAGGGTTCGGAGGGCGTCCTCTTCAGTAGTCTCTGTCCCCCCCACCTGGCGGCGGCTTGAGGTCCTGCCACTTGCCATCCGGACCGGCATAACGCACCGAAAACCCTTCGCTGATGGGCGGCAGCTGGGCCCAGAACTCAGGCGGCATCTGGCCGGCGGGGATCGTCGTCGAACCGATCGCCGTCCGTTGCTGCCACCAGGCATTCTCCTGACCCGCCTCCCATTCTCGAGCTGGACGTCGGGGACCACCGCCGAAAGCAGCTGGTTGTAGTGGTGATCCAGCCAAAACGGCTGGTCGGGTCTGGTCTTGTATTCCCGGAGCCACGAGGAGCCACTGGCAGGATCGTGGCTCGAGCTTCAGATATAGGGCGGGTTCGGCGTTTCACCAGCTCTCACACATTTCGGTGAGCGGCTGGCACTGAGGCTCGCGCGCGGCAGCTCGTAGGCCACGCGGGGGCAGCGCCTTGCTTCAGCCGGCCGCCCCCTTACGTCTAGTTGGAGCGGGACGACGGCACCGGCACGTCTCGGAACTGCACCCGGAAAGCCTGGGTCGACGATCCAGCAGCAGATATCGGCACCCTGCCGCTCGCAGGCATCCAGGGTGAAGACGTAGCCCTGGATCGTCTGCACCTGATGTGCTTGGGCGCCGGCGAAGGTTATTGGTGGCGGAGCGCTGCTCCTCGGGGCCGCGAGATCCGCGAGGCCGCCGAGACCGCCTTCGTGCGCTACGGGCGGGAGTTGGATCATGGAGCCCGGGATCGACACACCGGCCGGCCGGCTCGTCCCCATGAGCCCCCGTCTTTCCATGGGGGTTTTCACAGCCCTTTCAACCTGAGCTGTATTGCTGCGTTTCTCGCCGCGCCCCGGACCCTATCTCGGGCCGTTCGCATGCCGCACTCCAGATGCCGAGCGCTCCTCCCGTCGGAGCGCGCATACATGACCAATCTAGGCGATGGTCAGGAAATCCGGTGGTGCGAGGAGCCCCCGGCGACGCAAGGGCTCCGGCCCTTCTTGCTCGCACGCTGCACGGAGACGGGGCATCGTGGCCGCAGAGCGCACGAGGAACAGGGTTTTCGGTGCCGGTGGGATGGCCGCCGCCCACGGTGGTGGAGGCTGGCCTGCCCTGGCGGCCAATAGCTCGGCGACACCGGCGGCCACGGCGCGCTCCATATCGTCGAGGCCATCTGGGGAGGGAACATCGGACCAGATGAACCCTGAGCGCGCGGCATCTGCGAGCCACTGCCTCGCCGTCAGCGTCTCAAACTGCAAGAGTGCCTTTACCAGATCTCTAAGATCCACGCTCAGACTCCCATAGATCGTCAAAGGCATATTTCGCCTTGAGCTCACGGCCGGGAACAAGGAAGGGCTGAATCTGGCTCCAAACTTCCGCTCGATCGCCGAGGATCTCATGCAGAAGAACCCTTGCATCCGCGACATCCACGTCGTCACGCCAGGCGCAGAGCTTCATCGCCAGCAGCTGCTGCGGCGCCAGAGCTCGGATAAGTAGAGCTGGCCGGTCGAGCAACACCTTTCCGGGCTGAACGCCGTTGAGGTAGCCCTTCGCGCCGTCGTTCAACCAGTCCTCGGGAAGGTCCAGTGCGGAGGATACGCGAAGGGCTGCCCGCCGGAGTGCGGCAGGGTCGGTCAAGCCGACAGCGAAGGCGTCCACGTCCTTGGTGGCCTCCCGGGCTCCGTACAGCACCACCAGGGCGGCGCCACCCGCGACGACGATCTCGTTCCTGGTCGTCGCCGAACCCGGTTCGAACTCGTGCGCCAGAGCCTCGAAGGCCCGCAGGATGTCAACACGTGAAAGCAGGCTCATCCCGCTAATCGTACCCCGCATGTGCGCCCGCGTGGTGATGAAAGGCTTCGCTACCCTGGCCGCGCTGTTGTGCCTCGCCATACCGCCAGAGTCACACGGGGCTCACGCATGGCGATGACAGCTCCGGCGTATACCCTGCTCCGTTCCACAACTTTCCTTATTCTCATGGCAGGTGCCGCCATCGCCTCGTCGAGGATCGGATTCCCCGCCCTGGCTACCCCAAGAGCCCATGCACCCCCAGGGCAGCGTACCGCACGTCCGGTCTACCGGTCTACCGAAAGAGCCCAGGACCATAGGCGAGCACCGCCTGAAGCGGCGGCGGGATCTCGGCCTCACCCAGGTGCAGGCGGCCGAGGCCTGGGCGTCAAAGTCGGCACAATCATGACCTGGGAGAAGAACCGCCAGGAGCCCTGCGGCGAGCGCCTCGCCGGCATTATTCGCTTCCTGGGCTACGACCCGCGGGCCGGCCTACCTCCGCTCAGCCGCCACTCAGGAAGTACGTGATGGGCTTGCCATATAGCTTGGCGAACTTCTCAAGCTCGGTCGGGTCGCTCCGAGCCTCCAAAGTGGAGACCGGCGAGCGCCGGATCGATCCGACCGAGCTTCAAGAATTCGCCAAGCTACACGGGAAGCCGATCTCCCTGGTCGCATCTTTCTGCGGGAGACCGCGATCAAGGCGGACCTTCCTGAGGTGGTCGGCAAGGGTGCGGGGGGAGGCGAGGTAGCCGGCAGGGCGGGAAATCCGGCCACGAAGGGTCAGTGAGAAAAGATGCACGCACCCCCAGGGGTTCATGCATAGGTCTTCGTGTCCACCTTCGAGGACGGAAATCGCGATCCGCTACCTCGTGAACCGCCAGGACGGGTTCAACAGCGGCGGAACCGCGTTCCAAGGCTCTTGATGTAGACTTTTCGGATGCGGCGTATACAGATCTATATCGAAGAGCAACTGGACGAGCTGTTGGGTACCGAAGCCGCGCGGTCGGGCGCCTCCAAAGCGGCGCTCATCCGGGAGGCGGTCGCCCTTCGCTACGGGGACTCCGCATCGCATACTGATCCTCTAGATCGGCTCGTGGCCTCGCTCGATGTCGAGCCCGAAAAGGTCGACGAGGTGGTGTACGGACCTGACCGCGGCGAGGCGGCGGCCATCCCTCGTCGGCGCCCGCGGCGGAAACGGTGAGATTCGTGGACACCAGTTTCTGGGTGGCGCTCCAGTTCGCCCGCGACGATCACCACGTGATAGCGCGCGACCTCTGGCAGAGCGTTCGTGGGACCTTGCTCACCACCAATCACGTCGTCGGCGAGACCTGGACGTTTCTCCGCCGGCGCGCAGGTCATGCCGCGGCCTGGCGGTTCGTGGACGCCGCGACCCGTTCTCCGCGCTTGGCCGTCGAGCACCTCAGCGAAACGGTCGAGCGTGAGGCATGGGATTGGCTCCAGAGGCATGACGAGAGGCCCTACTCTTTCGTCGATGCCACGAGTTTTGCTACCATGCGACGACGCCGGCTCACCGAAGCGCTCGCCTTCGATGGCGACTTTGGCGCGGCCGGCTTCGTCGAACTGCGGCTGTAGGAGCACGGCACCGCTCAGGAGGCCGGGATCTCGCTCGGGGCGGGCCTCGTAGAGCATGCCGTAGCGCTCGATCGGGTCGATGAAATCGGGGTAGCGCTCAGCGAGCTGCTGGCAGAGGCGCTCGGCGTCTTCGAGCCGGCCCGCCTTGATCGTCCACGCCCAGCAGGGCGAGGCCGATGCCCGCCGCGCCGGTCAGGAAACCGCTGTCGTCCACCCAACCGAGTTCCGGCTCGGGGCCCGCGAAGTCGCCGAGCAGGCGCCAGGCGCGCCAACCGGCGATCCGATCGGCAAGCTGCCCGCGCCGTCCGGCCGCTTCTTCAGCGTCCGGATGCCGCCCTGAGAAAACGCGCACTGCTGGACACAACCCTGCAGAGCGGGGCTCGACTACCGAACTCGTCCGCCAGGCCAGGCGCATCGACGGAGCCGAGGCGTTCTTCGGCCTATTTTCCGGCTCTGTGGGCCTCCGTTCAGCGAGACGGTCCGTCCGAGGCCACCGATACCAGAGTATGATTGACGCTGGGCCTCACGCGGTCCATCGTCAGGGAGGCTATGCCGCGCATGGCAATTGCGGACCTGGGGTTCGCCCAGGCCCTCCTTACCGGTGAGAGGCGGCTGCTCGAGCTGGTTGCGAACGGCGAGCCCCTCCCGGTCGTCCTCGACGCCCTGTGCACGGTCGCGGAAGCCACCGGGAGCGGTGCGCATTGCTCGATCCTGCTCGTTGACAGGCATGCGAGGTTCCATTTCGGCGCAGGCCGGACCCTGCCACCCGGTTTCGACCGGGCCGTCGAGGACGTACCCGTTGGGCAGGACGTCGGGCCGTGCGGAATTGCCGCGTCGCTCAAAGCGCAGGTCGTCGTTGCCGATCTGGTCGTCGATCCCCGGTGGCAAGGGCTCGCCTGGCGTGCAGCCGTGATCGACTTCGGGCTGCGCGGCGCCTGGTCGACGCCGATCCTGTCGCGATCCGGAGCCGTTCTCGGTACCTTCGCCATATGGCACGAGCAGCCAGGAGCTCCTACCGCGCGCGATCAGACGATCATCGAGCAGTTCACGCACATCGCGAGCATCGCCATCGAGCGATCGCAGCGTGAAGCTGACTTGCAGCGCAGCGAGGCGGCGCTCGACGAGGTGCGGTCAGAGCTCGCCCGCGTCGCTCGGATGACGACGTTCGGCGCGCTCACCGCCTCGATCGCTCACGAGGTGAACCAGCCGCTCGCCGGCATCGTAACCAACGCGAGCACCTCGTTGCGGATGCTCGCCGAGGATCCACCCAACGTAGAGGGCGCTCGGGAGACGGCGCGACGCACCATCCGCGACGCAAACCGTGCTGCGGAAGTCGTCGCGCGCCTCCGTGCGCTCTTTGCCAAGGGCGCCGCCTCCCCCGGGCTGCTCGAGCTGAACGAAGCGACTCGCGAGGTGATCGCGCTCTCGGCGCAAGAGGTGCAACGCGAGCGCATCACCATCCGCTGCGAGCTCGCTCCCGAGCTGCCAGCCGTCCCGGGTGATCGCGTGCAGCTGCAGCAAGTCGTGTTGAACCTCCTACTCAACGCGAAGGAAGCTCTGCTCGACGTCGTCGACCGCCCGCGCGTGATCACGATACGGACGCGACGCGACGCCGAGGGCGTGCTCCTGGCCGTGACGGATTCGGGGGTGGGTTTCGACGGACAGGATCCGGAGCGCCTGTTCGATGCGTTCTACACCACGAAGAGCCAGGGAATGGGGATCGGTCTGTCCGTCAGCCGGTCGATCATCGAGAGTCACCATGGCCGTCTGTGGGCCGCGCGCAACGAGGGCCCTGGAGCGACGTTCTCATTCTTCCTGCCCATCGCGCGCCCCTGATCTCGGTCGTCGACGACGACGAGTCCGTTCGCGAGTCGCTACCGGACCTGCTGCGGCAGCTCGGATTCGCGGCGGAGGCGTTCGCCTCGGCGGAGGAGTTCCTGGATTCAGAGGCCTGCAGCTGCACGCACTGTTTGATCCTCGACCTCGCGATGCCCGGCATGTCCGGGATCGAGCTCCAGCGCGAGCTGCGCGCGCGGCGGCGGTGGATTCCCATCGTCTTCATCACCGGACATGCGGACGCGACGACGCGCCCCAGCCTGCTGCGCGAGGGTGCGATCGAGTGCCTATCGAAGCCGTTCAGCGACACTGCGCTGCTCGCGGCGGTTGAGCTGGCATTGCGGGGGACGGGGACATGAGCTCGCCCGGCGGGATGGTGTTCGTGCTCGACGACGACGTATCGGTGCGCGAATCGCTCGAGCTGCTGATCCGCACCGCGGGATGGGAGCCGCGGCTCTTCGCGACGGCGGCGGAATTTCTCGCCGAGCCACTGCCGGCCGTGCCGAGCTGTCTCGTCCTCGACATGGCGCTGCCGGACCTAGATGGCCTCGACGTACAGAAGCGCATCGCCGGACGCCGGGGCATGCCGGTGATCGTCATCACGGGCTGCGGCAGCGTGGCGATGACGGTCGAGGCGATGAAGGCGGGAGCGGTGGAGTTTCTGACCAAGCCATTCCCGGACACCCTGCTTCTCGACGCCATCGCGAGCGCCCTGCAAGAGAGTCGGCGGGTCCTCGAGCGAGACGCCGCGGACCAAGAGCTGCAGCGTTGCTACCGCTCGCTGACGCGACGCGAGCTGGAGGTCATGGGCCTCGTCGTCTCGGGCCTCCTCAACAAGCAGGTCGGCGCTGAGCTCGGGACGAGCGAGATCACGGTCAAGGCCCATCGCGGCAGGGTCATGCGGAAGATGGGCGCCAAGTCGCTTGCGGACCTGGTACGCATGGCGGATCGCCTCGGCCTCCCCCCAGCGCGCCGCGGCGATACCAAGGTATCGGTCGATACCTTGGTATGATCGACCGCTCGCTTCCGTCCCCTTAGTCTCACCACGAGCCAAGGAGGACCTATGAAGCTGATGCTAGTTACGCTTCTCGCAGTCGCCTCCGTCGCCGCCGCGCCGCGACCCAAGCCGTCGATCGTTCTCGTCCACGGCGCGTTCGCGGACGCCAGCAGCTGGGCGAAGGTAATCCCCATCCTCGAGCGTGACGGCTACGAGGTCACCGCCGTGCAGATCCCCCTGACGTCGCTGCCCGACGACGTCGCGACGGCGAAACGTGTCATCGACGCCCAGAGGGGGCCCGTGGTGGTGGTCGGACACTCTTACGGCGGCGTCGTCATCACCGGCGCTGCGGCCGGCAACTCCAACGTCAAGTCGCTCGTCTACGTCGCCGCATTTGCGCCGGATGCGGGCGAGCCCATTACCGCCACCGCGTCCAAGTTTGCTCCGCCGCCGGCGAATGCGGCCTTCGTTCCCGACGCGGCTGGCTTCCTCTACATCGATCGTACAAAGTTTCACGACGTGTTCTGCAACGACCTGACCACGCCTGAGGCGCGGATTCTTGCCGTCACCCAGAAGCCTGTCAACGGTTCGGTGTTCGGCGCCACCGTCGCTTCGGCGGCGTGGAAGACGATTCCGAGCTGGTACATCGTGTCGACCCAGGACCGGGCAATCAATCCAGACCTCGAGCGTTTCTACGCCAAACGCGCCAATGCCAAGACGACGGAGCTCATGTCCAGTCATGTACCATTCCTTTCGCGTCCGCGCGACGTGGTGCAGGTGATCGAGGCAGCCGCCGAACCAGCAAAGAACTGAGGGCCCGCGAGAAACATGCCGGAAGTGCAGCCCAAGCGGTGTTCCTGGGTCAACGTCGACCATGAGCTGATGCGCGAGTACCACGATCGGGAATGGGGTGTGCCGACCCACGATGACCGCAGACACTTCGAATTCCTCGTTCTCGAGGCCGCGCAGGCGGGGCTCAGTTGGTCGATCGTGCTCAACAAGCGCGAGGGCTACCGCCGCGCCTTCAGCCAGTTCGATCCGAAGAAAGTCGCGCGCTACTCCCAGGCGCGAATCGAGGAGCTGACCGCCGATCCGACGATCGTCCGGAACCGGGCGAAGATCGCGGCCGCCGTGAGGAACGCTCAGGCCTTTCTGGCCGTGCAGGAGGAATTCGGAAGCTTCGATGCATATTGCTGGCAATTTGTCGATGGACGGCCACGGCAGAATCGGTGGACCTCTCTCCGCGAAATTCCTGCAACGACCCCCGAGTCGGACGGATTCAGCCGCGATCTCAAGCGCCGCGGGTTCAGCTTCGTCGGATCGACGGTGATCTACGGGCACATGCAGGCGGTCGGCATGGTCAACGATCACCTGATCGGCTGTTTCCGATATCGAGACATCCGCCGGCTCGGCGTCAGCGGCGAACCCAAGCCGACCTGACGTCGACGCTGGAGCCGCGGCAAGCGATGCGCATCGCAGATCGCAGGCGAGGACGAGCTCGCTGCCTGGGCCGCGGACCCGGCCCCGGATCAGGCGCCAGTGCTTTTCTGATCGGCTCGCGATCCACCCGCACCGCTGGCGATTGGGTATCTCTCTGGTCGCGAGGGGCTGGTGAGGCGCCGGCGAGGGCTCGAACTCGCGCGCTCGGCCGGAAATTGACCTCGCTTCCGGTGCGCGGCTAGACTGTGGCATTGAGGAGGTTTACCATGCACACAAGAGCTATGATCCTTGGTCTGGCGCTTGGTGTATGCGCTCGACGAGGAGCTGCCTACCTTGCCGACGATGGGGTCGTTTCCCCCGGGCGCCGAGGCGCTGTACCACGCGCTGATCGCGGCGGGAAGTGACGGCCACATCCTGGGCAGCGCCAGCATCACCGGGTTCTTCCCCGCCCGCAGCCATTAGTAGACCGGCCGACGCGCCAATTTGCAGGAGCACGGCTTGACCTTCACCGTACGCTCGCCCTCGTCGTAGCGGGAGAGTGCGCAGGCAAGCCGGCTCCGTGCGAGCTCGGGGCTCAAGCCCGAGGCATCGAAGGCGGAGCGGGTGATGGTCTCGAAGTGCTCTCGCTTGCCAGGTATCGGTCGGCCGCCGGTCCCTCGTCGTTCCTGCTGCCTGAAAAGCAAAAGGCCCCGGCGCGAGGCCGGGGCCTTAGGGGTTGGTCTCAGTGGCGTTGGGTTCCCCCCTTGTCGGGGGACTCAACCGGCAGCGCCTGAAGCCTTGGCGCGCCGTGCGCGCTGGCTTGCCTGAATGCGCGCTGAGCGCGCTCTAGGGACGCTTTGGAGGATTCCCCTTACGAGGACGCCACCTCCACCGAACCGTGTCTACTTAAATCCACTGGACCACCTCCTTTCTGGGCGTCTTCCTAATCGGCAGGTCCCAGCCCGCCCGGCTCCGTGGGCCGCCCATGCCTCTTTGGAGCCGCCGCGTCGCTCCCCGGACAGGAGCGCGCGGAACGATGTCGATATGGTGCAGGATGCACAGCTACTTGTCAACCAAAGCACTGAATCCCCTTGAATGCCTCTTGCATCCGCGTGAACCCGGCATTCAACGCGCCTTCACTCGCAGCTCAGGCTTGGCACCGCCGGTAACGAACTTCCACTTGCAACCGGACGGGGCACAGGCGGCGTCGAGCACGGCGGCGATGCTCTGTTGGCCCATGTCGAGGCTGAGCTTGGCCTTGGCAATGGCGTCGTCGTAAACCAGCTCGGCGTCGAGGACTTGCGCAATGGTCTGCATCACCCCCTGCAGATCGGCGTCCGTGACCCTGAGGTCGATCTTGGCTTCGAGATCGCTGGCGCTGGATTCGTGGTGTTCGCGGGCACGCACCGGTCCGATGCCGATGGCGCCGTCCTTGAGGCGCCAGCGACAGCCGATGCTTTCGCAGATGGCGTTGAGCGCCGTCCCGACGGTGACGTTGTCGAGGCGGATGGAGACCTTGCGCGCCACCTGGAACTGCGGGTCGAGGTCGATGCGGGCGCCGGTCAGCTGCCCGAAGGTCTGGAACAGCTTGCCGGCGTCCGCGTCCGTGACGTTCAGGTCGATGCGCTCCTCGAGGTGGATCTCGGCCGAGTGCGCGGCCGCCAGGGGCGCCAGGCCCAGGACGAGCAGCAGCAGTCCGGTGCGAGGGCGAGTCATCGGTTGCCTCCTCTGCGGACGACGATGATGCTGCCCGCGACGGCATGTCGCGGGGTAGTTCCAACGATCCAGAGGCGGCCAGATGGCGACCGCGCGGTGACGATGCCGGCGGCGCTCCGGATCTCGATGGCGCCGCGCGATGCCGCCGGCACTGCTATGGCTGCCGGCGCCGCCGCGGCCGCCGGCACGGGCGGACCGGCTGGCCGCTGCAGGCGCACGACCACGAGCAACGTCGCGAGGAGCGCCGCGCCCGCGGCCGCCACGGCCACGTGCCGCCGCCGCCCAGCCGCCGGCGAAGCGGTGAGCGCTTGCCGGACCACTCTCTCGACCGCCGCGGCCGGAGGTTCAAGAGCGGCCTTGAGCCGCTCGTCCAGATGACTTGCGGCCTTGAGCCGCTCGTCCAGATGACTTGCGGCGTGCAGCCGCTCGTCCAGAGCGGCAGCGGCCTCGCGCCGCTCGTCGGGGCCGTTTTCAGGTTCTGCCTTCATCTCGTGGCTCCATTGCCAAGGGCCGCCTGCAGACGGCGGCGGGCCCGCAGCACCCGCATCTTCAAGGCCGATCGCGAGACGCCCGCCAGCGCCGCCGCCTCGTCGCTGGACAGCTCCCCGACCGCCACCAGCAGCAGCGCTTCCCGCTCGTGGCGCGGCAGCCCGCGGATGGCGGCCAGGGTGCGGTCGAGGTCCGCGCGGGAGACCGCCCGGCGCTCCGGGTCCGGATCCGGATGGCGTCCGTGGCCGTTGGCGAGCGCCGCCAGCGGCGCCAGCAGGCGCCGTCTTGCCAGGGCGCGGAACAGGCGGCGGCGAGTCACGGCGAAGGCGAAGCCGCCGGCTTGGTCGGGGGGACCCGAGTGCCGCCAGCGCCTGGCGAGCGCGGCCAGCCCGTCCTGGGCCGCCTCCTCCGCCAGTGCCCGGTCGCCGCACCTGGCCAGGCCGTAGCGCAGCAGCCGGGGCGCGAGGTCGCGCAGCGTCTCTTCGAGGTCCACGTGACGGTAGTACCTCGCCGCGCCCGGCGGTCACCGCCCGCCGGCGATCACCGCGATCGGCGCCAATGGGCCGGATCGGACTGGTTCGAGGCCGGGCCGCCCGCCGGCGATCACCGCGAGGGCGCCAGCCGCACCGCCGCCCGCCGGTCACGGGCTCACTTCACGTAGACGGTCTTGACGTTGACGAACTCGCGGATGCCGAACGGGCCGAGCTCGCGCCCGTAACCGGACTGCTTGATGCCGCCGAAAGGCAGCCGCGGATCGGAGCGCACCAGGTCGTTGACGAAGCAGCTGCCCGCCTCGAGGCGGCGGGCCACCGCCTCGCCGCGGGCCGGGTCGCGCGTGAAGACCGCGGCCCCGAGTCCGAAGATCGAGTCGTTGGCCACCCGGATGGCGTCGTCCTCGCTGTCGACGGTAATGAGCGCCGCCACCGGCCCGAAGAGCTCTTCCTCGTAGGCCGGCATGCCAGGGCCGACGCCGGCGAGCACGGTCGGCGGATAGAAAGCGCCCGGCCCTTCGGGAAGCTCGCCGCCGAGCAGGCAGCGGGCGCCGGCGCGGCGGCTCGCCTCGACCTGGGCATGCAGCTGGTCGCGCAGGTCGCGGCGCGCCAGCGGCCCGACGTCGGTGCCTTCACGCAGCGGATCGCCGACCGTCTTGGCGCGCATCGCTGCCACGAACCGCCGCTCGATCTCGCTCTCCAGCCGCCGCGGGATCAGGAAGCGCTTGGCCGCGATGCAACTCTGGCCGCTGTTGATCAGTCGGCTCGCGACGCAGGTGGCGACCGCCTGGTCGAGGTCGGCGTCCTCGAGGAGCAGGTAGGGGTCGCTGCCGCCCAGCTCGAGCACGGTCTTCTTGAGCAGCGATCCGGCCTTGCCGGCCACCGCGCGCCCGGCCGGAGTGCTGCCGGTCAGGGTCACGGCCACCACCCGGCGGTGCTCGATCACCTGGTCGACGTCCTTGGATGGCACCAGCAGCGTGCGGAACAGGCCCACGGGCAGGCCCGCGTCGCGCAATACCTCCTCGATGGCCAGGGCGCAGCCCGGCACGTTGGAGGCATGCTTGAGAACGCCGGCGTTGCCGGCCATCAGCGCCGGCGCGGCGAAGCGGAAGACCTGCCAGAACGGGAAGTTCCACGGCATCACCGCCAGCACCACGCCGAGCGGCTCGAAAGCCACGAAGCTGCGGCTGGCGTCGGTCGCCACCGGCTCGGGGGCGAGGAAGGACGCCGCGTGCTCGGCGTAGAAGTCGCAGACCGCGGCGCATTTGTCGACTTCGGAAAGGCCGCCCGCCAGGACCTTGCCCATCTCGCGCGTCATCAGCTCCGCGTAGGCGCGGCGCCTCTCGCGCAGCAAGCCCGCCGCCGCCCGCAGGCGCAGCGCTCGCTCCTCGAAGCTGGTGCCGCGCCAGGCGAGGAAGGCGGCATGGGCCGCCTCGATCGCGCTGTCGACCTCGGCCGGCTGCATCTCCTCGTAGCTGCGAGTGGTCTCGCCGGTCGCCGGGTTGATGCTCGCGATGGTCATGGTCCAGGTCCTCCTCGGGCTCCCGCCTCTGCCTGCCGCGCGGCGGCCGGCCGGTGGTGCCGGACGTGCCGGCTCGCCCCGCCCGTCCGCCTGCCCCTCCATCATCGCGACTCCGCGTCTCGCGGGCAAGTGGCGGGCGGGCTTTCGACGCCGCCCCTACCAACCCTCGCACTTCAGGGCCGGGTTGATCGGCGTAGCCGCGTGGGCGAAGGCAGCGAGCCGGGTCTGCACGCAAGGTGCCGATCGCGGCTCACTGGTGCTGGGCGACGCGCTCCGACGCGCTCCGCTCCGGCCTTGAAGTAGTCCACCAGCGCCGGTGACGACCGCAACCTGACAAGTGAGCGGATTCATGATCCGTTCGGCGGTACGGATTGCAGGGATCGGGGTTGTCCATGGCCTGGCGGCCGGCCCTCCAAGGTTGGCCCTGCCGTAACCCTGCGCCCGACATGGGAGTACCACACCGACGAAGGTTTCGGGGAGAACTCATGTCTGAACGACGTCGCGGTTCGCGTTTCGCTCGCACTTGCGCTGTCGCGGTGCTGGTGGCTGCCGGGACGGTCTCGGCCGGCCACGGTCACGGCAATGTGCGCCATGACTTCAAGCTGGTCAACGGGTGGTGGTGGAACGGCCGGGACTTCGTGGCCAGGACGGTCTTCACCGTCGCCGGCAGGTTCCAGGACAGCTTCGACGGCCGGGTGGAGGCGACCCTCGACCTGCACGGAGAGCACGTGATCCCACCCTTCGCCGACGCCCACAACCACGGCTTCGCGGGCTTTCCCGGCCAGCAGGAGGCGATCGCGGGCGCCCTGCGGCTCGGCGTGTTCTACGTCAAGAACCCAAACAATCCGGCAAGCCTGGTCGAGGCAGCGCGCGCGACCGTGAACCAGCCGCGCAGCGTCGACGTGGCCTACGCCAACGGCGGTCTTACCGCGAGCGGGGGGCATCCGGCGCAGATCTACGATCGCCTGGCGCCGCTGCTCGGGAGGAAGGCCGGCGAGATGGAGGGCGATGCCTATGTCGTGATCGACAACGCCGCCGACCTGGACGCGAAGTGGCAGGCCATCCTCGCGGCCAGGCCCGACTTCCTCAAGGTCTACCTGAAGCGCAGCGAGGAATTCTCTCGCCGCCGCTCGGATCCCGCTTTCTACGGCCAGCGCGGCCTCGATCCGGCCCTGCTCAGCCGCATCGTCGAGCGCGCGCACGCCGCTCAGCTGCGGGTGACCGCGCATACCGAGTCGGCGGCGGACTTCCGCTGCGCCGTCGCGGCGGCCGTCGACGAGATCGCGCACCTGCCGCTCGAACCGTTGACGGAGGCGCACGCGCGCGCGGCGGCCGGTCGTCACGTGGTCGTCGTCACCACCACCCAGAGTCATTGGGACACCAGCGGCGTCGCGGACCTCGATGCTCTTCACCGTGCGAACCTCGAGCTGTTGCAGGCGGCAGGCGTGACGTTGGCGCTGGGCACCGACGGTCCGAAAACCGTGCTCGACGAGATCGACAACATTCGCCGCCTGGCGCCTTTTGACGACCGGACCCTGCTGCGAATCGCCCTCACCCAGACGCCGCGAGCGATCTTTCCGGGCCGCCGGATCGGCTGCCTGGACGCCGGATGCGAGGCCAGCTTCCTGGCGCTCGAGGGCGATCCGCTTCATGAATGGAGCGCTCTGCGCCGCATTGCCATGCGCATGAAGGAGGGGTACGTCCTCGAGGTCAAGCCGCAGATCGCGACGGCATTGCTGCCGATCGTCGAGAAGGGCACCGGCGCCCAGGTGGTCGCGGAGTACCGGCGGTTGATGAAGGAGAGCCCCGACGCTTATGACACCTCGGAAGCGGTGCTCAACCGCTTCGGATACGTCTTCTTGGCGCGTCACCAGGTGGGCGACGCGCTGGCCGTGCTGCGCCTGAACGCCGAGCTCTATGCATCCTCGGCGAACGCGCTCGACAGCCTCGCAGAGGCCTGCGAGGCGGCGCGGGATGCGGTTTGCCTGCGCCGGTCCAGCGAGCGCGTGCTCGAGCTGCTGGCCGCGCAGCCGCACCTGCCGGAAGGGGTGCGGAACGCGCTGGCGGCCAGCGCCAGGAGGCGCCTGCAGCAGCAGTGAGGCCGGCGACAGAGACGTCGATCGCGCCGGTCGGGGCAGGCGCAGCTCATCTGCGGATCCAGAAGACGACCCCGTGGTCGTCGAAGGCGGGCGAGAAGTGCTCCTGGAGATAGCGCCAGAGCAGCGGGGCGCGCACCAGGTTGGGGACCCCGTCGATGGCCGTGAACCAATCGGGGAAGGCGACCAGGGCGGCGCGGACGGAGGGGTCCCGCTCGAGCATGGCCACGACCTCGCGCTGCGCCGCCGCGCTCTCGACGAAGGGGACCTCCGGGTAACGCGTCGGGCAGTGGCGATCGAGGAGGTAGTAGAGAACGGGGTGGTTGGTGAAGTCGAACCAGGTCTCGCCCGCCCGGAGCCGTCCGTCGACGAAGCGTGCGGCGGATTCGATGGCCGGCCGCAAGGCGGGATCGACGAGGACGCCGCGGCAGCGCGGGATGGACTCGATCTCGACCGCGCCGGCCGCCGTCGCGCCGCCGCTCGCGCGCAGCGGCGTCGCCAGGGCGAAGACGTGGCCCAAGGGATTGGCCAGCCAGGCGACGAGCAGCGCCAGGGCGGCCGCGGCCCACCGCGCTCGCTGCCGTGTGAGCAGGAACAGCGCGCTGACCAGAAAAGGCGCCATGGCGATGCTGGCGTAGACGTGACGGCGTTCGGCGTAGGCGGCGCCGGCGAGCGCGATCCAGAGGCCGATCAGCCAGACGCCGTCGCCGCGCGCGGCCGCCAGCGGCCGACGGGCGAATGCCGCCGCGGTGGCGACGACGGCAAGGATCCAGACCAGCGCGGTGACGCACTGCGGCTGCGCCCATGACGCCGGCGAGGTGGCGAGAGCCCGCAGGCAATCCGGGCCGGTAAGCGGGCCGATGACGTAAGCCTGGCCGGCGGCAGGGAGATCGAGGAAGGTGACGCGCAGGAAGGCGCCGGCGAAGCCGTTCGCGGCAAAGACGCCGAGGATTGCCGCGGCCGCCAGGGCCGCGCCGGCCGCGAGCCCGGCGACCGGCGCCAGCGGGGCCAGCCGGGACAGCCAGGCCGGCGGCGCGAGCGGAGCCGGCGCGCTGGGCGCGGCTGGCAAGGCCTTTGAGCCGAGCGCGGCCGGCAATACTCTTGCGCTGGGCCCGGCCGGACCTCGCCCGCGGCGGCGGATCGACCGCACGGCGGCGACGGCGGCGACGACCGCGGAACAGGCGGCGAAGTCCGGCGAGCCGAGGAAGGCGATGGCGGCGCCGGCGCCGGTGACGGCGAGCCAGCGCAGGGAGCGGCGGCGCGTCGCCGCGGCCGCGGCGGCCAGCACGAAGAGGGCCATCGCCGGCCGCAGCCCCATGCCCGGAAAGAGGGCGATCGACAGCAGGACCGCGAGGAGCCCCGCCTCCGCCGCGCCGGTCGCGGCCAGGGCGACCGCATAGATCGCCGGGAAGACGGCGCACCTGGCCACTCGGCGCACCCGCAGGAGGTCGCGGGTCGACGGGTGGCCGCTCTTCATGACCAGGAGGTCGAGGGCCCCGTCGCTGGCAAGGCCGTGCGCCGGCACGACGTCGGCGTACGGACGCTTGCCGTGCAGCATCTCGACAGCGGGGAGCAGCTCGTGTCCGTCCTCGAAGAAGTCGAGGACGACCGGCGAGCCGATGCCGAGCAGAGCCAAGGGATAGGCGAAGACGAAGAGCGGATAGATCACCAGGGCAACGAGCGCCCGCAGCCGCCTCTCCGCGGCTGACGTGCGCAACAGGAGGGCAATGGCCAGCGGCGCCGCCGCGATCCAGGCGAGCGCCGCGATCGCGGCGGCGCCGGCCGGCAGCCATTGCAGTTGCAGCAGCACGGCCAGCGGCGCCGGGGCCAGCGCCAGGCCCGGGCGGCGCAGCGACGCGATGCGGCCGGCGGCCGCGCGGAGGATGAGCACGAACATGGCGGCGACGAGCAGGCAGGTCGCCGGCCTGGTCCCCGCCGGCGCCAGGTCGAGGACGGCGAAATAGGCGACGAGGGCGGTCGGAATCAGCAGCAGGTCGCAGCGCGAGAAACCCGCGGGGACCTCTCGCCGGCGCCTGGGGTGATCTCCCTCCTCGCCGCCGTCACGGCTGGGTTGGACCCGACGAGTGCCCAGCCCGACCTGCTCGCGTTCGCCGCCGTCACGGCTGGGTTGGACCCGTCGAGCGTCCAGCCCGGCTCGCTCACGGGTGTCCATCGCAGCGGCGGGCCGATGAGCAGTCCGGGCCAGCGCGGCGGCGGCGGCGACGGCACCGTGCAGCAGGACGGCGGTCAGGCCCCCGCCCTGAAGCAGCGTGAGCGGCGCGCTCGCGAGGACGATGCAGAAGGTGGCCGGCTGCCACCGCGGCGCCTCGGCGAGGCGGCGGACGAGCAGCGCGCCGGCGAGCGCGGCGGCGAATGGGACAAGGATGAGTGCCGCGAGCTGGAGGAACGGGCCGGCCGCGTCGAGCCCCATCGCCGTCATCGCCCCCGGCAGCTGGCCAGGCGGAGCGGGGCGCTGCAACTTGCTCGCCGCCGCCGCCGCGAGCGCCAGGCCCCACGCTGCCGAGGAGGCGCGGACGCACCAGGCTTGGCGCTTCGCGGCGCGGCTGCGGTCAGGACCGGTCATCGCGGCGCGGCGCACCGAGCTCATCGCCGCCCGGCGCGGCGGGGCGGCGTGAGCGGGAATGGCGAGAACCCGCGCTCGACGGCCCGCGCCCAGATCAGCGCCCAGGGCGGTGGCGAGCGTGGCGCGAAGACGTGGACCCCGGCCGCCAGCTCGCGAGGCGCGGCGAGCTCGACGCCGTCGAGATGGCCGCGCGCCGGGCCGGCGCTGCCGAGGATGGTGTAGCGGGCGGGAACCTCGACCTGGAACCGGATCAACATGGGCGATGGCGCGGCGCCTGCGGCTGCCTGGGTCGCTGCGGATTGCGCCGGCGGTTCGACCGGCGCAGAGGGTGCCCGGAGGGGGGGAGCGGCTGCCGCCGGACGGGACGCCGGCCCGGCGAGTTGGTTGATGTCGCCTGGCAGCCACCGGCCGCAGACCCGCACCGGTCCGACCGGCAAGAAGTTGGCGTCGAGGAACCGCTTGCCCCGCGGCGGCAGGCGTTTGCTGGACAGGGTGGCGACGCAGACGTGGTTGGCGAGAATCGCCTCGGGGATGGTGTCGGCGATACGGCCTTCGGCCATCGCCTCGCGAGTGATGTCCTCGAGGACCGGGAAGAAGGCGCGTCGGCGGAAGACCGCATCGCCCTTGTCGTCGAACACCGCCTCGTCCGGCCCGGTCAGCCGCAACGCCGCGGCCACGATCGCGGTGGTCGGGGCGGTCTGGTCGCCGCGCAGCGGCCCATGGAGCAGGTCGATGAACAGCTCGACGGCGAGCGCCAGCGCCAGGAAGGCCCGTCCCCATGCGATTCGCGGCCGCGCCGGACCGGGCGCCGCCACCGCCCCCGCCGGCGCGGCGGCCAGGCTGGCTGGCGCCCTGATCTCGTCCTCCTCCGGCCACCGCCGCCGCGAGCCGCCGACCGCGGCGGCCGCCACGAACAGGCAGAGCAACGGCTCGACCGGCAGATAGGTCTGCGAGGTGATGAGCGGCCAGATCACCTCGATCGCGATCAGGTACGAGCCGGTGGTCAGGACCAGCACCAGGCGCTGGCGGGCGAAGGCCGGCGGGCCGGCGCGCAGCGACCAGCGCGCGATGAGGATCAGGAGTGGTACCCCGAGGGCCAGGATGAGGGCGCGTTTGAGCGGCGCGGGACCGTGCTGGCTCACCTGGAGGTTATGGCGCACCGCGCCGGCGAACAGCGCGTCGAGGGCGCCATGCTCCCGGAAGTAGAGGGCCACGCCGGCCGGGACCGCCGCCAGGCCCGCAAGGCCGGCACCGGCCGCCGCCAGCGCTCTACCGGCGGTGCGCAGGGGTGGCCGATGCGGGACGCCGCCGCCGCCGGCAAGCCGCCAGGCGGCCGCCGCCAGCGCCGAACCCAGCAGGCAGGCGAGCAGCAGGCTGCTCTTGAGCGACACCGCCGTCGCCGCGCCTACCGCCAGCCCTACGGCGAGCAGGCGGGCCGGACCCAGCGCGCCGCCGGTCGCCGCCTGGAACGCGGCGAGCCACAGCATGGTCCACGGCACATCGGTACGGAACTCGAGGGTCTTGACGAAGAAAGGCGGCAGCAGCGCGGTCAGCACTGTCCCCCATAGCGCGGCGCGCGGCGAGAGGAGCCGCCGGCCGATGAGGTAGGTGACGGCGAGGGCCGCCAGGTAGAGAGGCAGCATGGTGAGCCGCAGCCAGAACAGCGTCCGCACGCTCTCCCCGAACGCCGCCAGCAGCGGCGCCCAGAGCATGTGGAACAGTGGCGTGTGGTTGTCGAAGAGATCCCGGTACTGGACCAGTCCGCAGGTCCACCCCCAGACCACGTGGGCGTGCTGCGGCTCATCCGAGTTGAACCGGTACTCCCAGACGCCGAGCAGCCGCAGCGCCACCGCCGCCCCCAGCAGCGCGAAAGCAACGCCTCGCTCGCACGGCGTTGGGGTCAGATCGAGTTCACGCGGCGACGCGGTCGGATCGCGCTCGCGCGGCGATCCCGTCAGATGGCGGTCACGCGGCAATGCGGTCAGAGCGCGTTCGCGCGGCGATCGGGCCAGGTCGCGCTCGCGCGGCGTGCCGGCGGCCGGCTCGCGCTCGCGCGGCGGCGATGGTGGAGGGGCAGGGAGGTCGGTGGACACGGCGCTCCGCGGGTGGCGTAGTCATACCATGAAGGCAACGGCAGCGCCCCTGCAGGCCCGCGCGGGGGCCGCCCGGCGGGCTGTGCTACCCTTTGCCGGACCCTGCGCGGAGTCGGGGACCAAGGGCTGCTTGGCCAGCTTAGCGACTACAGGATCGCGAGTGAAGGAAGAGTATCTACGCTGGAGCACCCCCTACCTGGGAGGACGGGTGTTCGAAATGCTCGTCTTCGGGCACGCCGGCGTCCCGGTGGTCCTGTTCCCGACCTCTCAGGCGCGGTACAACGAGTACAAGGACTTCCGCCTGATCGAGGCGGCCGCGCCGCTGGTGGATGTTCGGCGGCTATCACGCGATGAACGTGGCGCTGCGCCATCCCGACCAGGTGTCGCACGGCTGCTCGACGCCAAGGACATTCCCCACTGGCTGGACGTCTGGCGCTGGGCCAAGCACGACTGGCCGCTGTGGTGGGACATGTTTCCGCGCTACCTTGCCAAACTCTGAGGAGAGGGACCGTTCATGACGCAACCCAAGAAGATTGGAATCCTTTTCGGCCAGGAGGACAGCTTCCCCTGGGCCTTCATCGACCGCGTCAACGCGAAAGGTGCCGCCACCCGCTCGGATGGCGCGGGGGGGCAGGTCGTCGCCGAACCGGTGCGCATCGACAAGGTCATCCAGGGCGCCGACACCGGCTACGCCGTCATCGTCGACCGCATCTCGCAGGACATCCCGTTCTATCGCGGTTACCTGAAGAACGCCGCGCTCAACGGCACCGCGGTGGTCAACAATCCGTTCTGGTGGAGCGCCGACGAGAAGTTCTTCAACAATTGCCTGGCCACCAAGGTCGGCGTGGCGGTGCCGAAGACGGTCCTGCTGCCCTCGAAGCAGCATCCTGCCGACACCAACGAGCGCTCGATGCGCAACCTCGCCTATCCCCTGGACTGGGAGGCGATCTTCGCGTACGTCGGCTTCCCGGCTTTCTTCAAGCCTTTCGCCGGCGGCGGCTGGAAGAACGTCTACAAGCTGCACAACCGCGACGAGTTCTTTCGCGCCTATGACGACACCGGCCAGCTGGTGATGATGTTGCAGGAAGAGATCGCCTTCGAGGAGTATTTCCGCTGCTATTGCATCGACGTCCGCGACGTGCGCATCATGCGCTACGACCCGAAGGCGCCGTTCCACGAGCGCTACATGCGCAACGCCTCGGCGGTCGCGGACGAGCTGCTGGACAAGGTGCGCGACGGCGTGCTGCGACTGAATCAGGCGCTCGGCTACGACTTCAACACGGTCGAGTTCGCCATCCGCGACGGCGTGCCCTACGCCATCGACTTCTGCAACCCGGCGCCGGACGCCGACAAGTTCTCGATCGGCGACGAGAACTTCGAGTGGGTGGTGGAGGCGGCCGCCAACATGGCGGTGCGCAAGGCGCTGGCGCACCAGCCGGGCCGCAACAACCTGACCTGGGGCGAGTTCGTCATCGCCGCCTCCGGCGAAGCCGCTACGGCCGCGGCCGGGGCCAGCTCGTCCCAGCCGTCCGCGCCGGAGCCGGCGCCAGCGCCGCAGCCGCAACCGGCGCCGCCGTCTCCGGAGACCGGCGCGGGCGGCGCGCAAGCCGCCGCCATCGCCGAGCACCCGGCCGCGCCGAGCACGCCGCTCGCGGAACGCTGGGTCGACGATTCGAAGGTGTAAACGCTCGGCAGGGCCGGACCGCCGGCCCGGGAGGTGGGAGCCATGTCCGGCGAGGCACAGCAGTTCACCCTCGGCATCGAGGAAGAGTTCCAGCTCATCGACCCCGAGACGCGGGACCTGCGCTCCCACATCCAGCATCTGCTGGCCGACCGCGAGACGGGGCCGGCGCTGCGCGATCAGCTCAAGCCCGAGCTGCATCAGTCGGTGATCGAGGTCGGCACGAAGATCTGCGCCGACATCGGCGAGGCCCGCCGGGAGGTGATGGCGCTGCGCCGCGACCTGGCTTCCCTGGCGCGGCGCAACGGTCTGACCATCGCCGCCTCCGGCACCCACCCCTTCGCCCACTGGAAGGACCAGGAGATCACCCAGCATCCGCGCTACGAGGAGATCGTCGAGGACATGCAGCAGCTGGCGCGCGCCAACCTGATCTTCGGCCTCCACGTCCACGTCGGCGTCGCCGACCGCGAGGTGGCGATCCACATCATGAACGCCGCCCGTTATTTCCTGCCGCACATTTTCGCGCTGTCCACCAACTCGCCTTTCTGGCAGGGCCGCAACACCGGTCTCAAGTCATACCGCAGCAAGATCTTCGATCGTTTCCCGCGCACCGGCATCCCGGACTATTTCGCCAGCTTGTCGGAGTACGACAACTACCTCAAGCTGCTGATCAAGACCGGCTGCGTCGACAACGCCAAGAAGATCTGGTGGGACCTGCGCATGCACCCGTTCTTCGACACTCTCGAGTACCGCATCTGCGACGTGCCGATGCGCGTCGAAGAGACGATCGCGCTGGCGGCGCTCATCCAGGCGGTGACCGTCAAGTTGTACAAGCTGATCCGCAGCAACCTGGGCTTCCGTCTCTACCGCCGCCTGCTGCTCAACGAGAACAAGTGGCGGGCGGCGCGCTACGGCATCAGCGGCAAGCTGATCGATTTCGGCAAGCAGGCCGAGGTGTCTTGCGTCGATCTCATCCACGAGCTGCTCGACTTCGTCGACGACGTGGTCGACGACCTCGGCAGCCGCCAGGAGATCGAATACATCCATCAGCTCCTGCGCAACGGTACCGGTGCCGACCGGCAGCTGGTGGTCTGGGAGCAGTCCGGCCACGACTACCAGGCGGTCGTCGACTACATCGTCGCCGAGACCCACGCCGGGTTGTAGGACGAGACTCCATTTGATGAGCTCATGCCGTGGGGTCGCGGCAGGCGGTGGGAATGACTCCCCATAGGAGATCCGAAAGCTCATGATCCCGGAGCTGCGCCAGGCGTTCAACGCCGCCTTCACCGAGGAGCGCTACCACGCCTTGATTGCCTGGCTCGACGCCGAGGCCGGCCATCACATTCCTTTCCGCACCGGCGAGACGCCGGTCTTCCTGCCGGCGGCGCTCACCGGCGAGCTGGTCCGTGCCGCCCACCAGGTGCTCGAGGCGGCGAGCACGCCGGAGGTCCGGCGGGCTGCGGCGCGGGCGGTGCCACCGGAGTACCAGGTGCCCGGCGAGGACGACCATCCTGCGTTCGTGCAGGTCGACCTGGCGCTCGCCGCCGTCGACGGGCAGATCGTGCCGCGGCTCATCGAGCTGCAGGGATTCCCGTCGCTCTATGCCTTCCAGTGGCTGCTCACCCGCGGCTACCGGCGCCACTTCGACCTTCCGGAGGAGATGACGCCTTACTTCGCCGGCCTCGACGACGACTCCTACGTCGACTGCCTGCGCCAGCTGATCGTCGGCGACGCGGACCCGCGCACGGTGGTGCTGCTCGAGATCGAGCCCGAGCAGCAGAAGACGCGGGTGGATTTCGTGATCACCGAGAAGCTGCTCGGGGTGCCGGCGGTCGGGATCGCCGACGTCGTGGTGCGTGGCCGCCAGGCTTTCTATCGCCGCCGCGAAGAAGGGGGCGGCGGCGAGGTCCCAATCCGGCGCATCTACAACCGGGTCATCTTCGACGAGCTGGCGCGGCGTGGCCTCGAGCTGCCGCCGCTGTTCCGCGCCGACCTCGACCTCGAGTGGGTCGGCCATCCCAACTGGTTCTGGAAGCTGAGCAAATTCTCGCTGCCGTTCATCCACGGCCCCTATGCGCCTCCCTGTCATTTCCTCTCCGAGCTGCGCGAGCTGCCTCCCGACCTCGAGAATTACGTGCTCAAGCCGCTGTTTTCGTTCGCCGGCCACGGTGTCGAGGTCGGCGTCACCGCTGCCCAGCTCCAGGAGATCTCGCGGCCGGAGGACTACATCCTGCAGCGCCGGATCGAGTACGGGCCCGCCGTCGTCACTCCCGACGACCCGTCCAAGGTCGAAGTGCGGATGATGTTCGTCTGGCGCGACCGGCCGCTGCTGATCAACAACCTGGTGCGCATGACCAAGGGCAAGATGGTCGGAGTCGACTACAACAAGGACCGCACCTGGGTCGGCTCGAGCGTTGCCCTGCACGCCCCCGAGGGCTAGCGCAGAGCCCCTTTCCCTCTCGCGCGAGCCTCGGCGACCATCCGGTCGATGGCGTCGATCACGACCTCCGGCCGCGCCTGCTGGATGTAATGGTGACTTTGCTCGGCGATGACGCGTGAGCTGTTGGACGAGAGTCGCAGAAGGTCGAGCTGCAACTGGTTCCAGGTAGCCTTTTCTTCTTCGCTCATCCAGCCGGTCTTCAGATGGGGATCCTGGGATAGCACGATGAGGGGCGTATCCCCCAGGCTGCGGACCATGGCGACGTCGGCGGCATCCTGTGCGAGGCTCGCGATCTCGGCTAAACCTGTTTCGAGGTAGAGGTGACAGCGGGGAGCGGTGTCGCACGGCCAGATTCCGAGCAGACGCGGCAGGCCGAACGGGGCGACCCAGGAAACCCACCGGACCTTGCGCGCGGTGTCGGCCATCTCCCTGGCACTTTTCAGCGGCATGCGCCTGAACTGGTCAGGGTGGCCGGAGTCCACCAGCACGATGCCGGCGACCGCGCCCCGGTTGCGGCCGGCAAAGATGCGCATGTTGAAACCGCCCAGCGAATGCCCCACCAGGACGTAGGGACCCTCCACGTGAGCTCGGCTCAGCAGCAGGCCGAGCTCGGTGGCCATCCGCCCGCTGGTCCGCGGCAAGGGACCCGCGTCACTCCAGCCCAGACCCGCTCGGTCAACCATGCACACTCGCGTCGTCCGTGCAGCGGCCGGCCAGACTTTGTCCCAGGTGTGCATGGTTTCGGCCAGTGCGGCATCCATCACCACGACTGGAGAACCTGTGCCAACGCACTTGAGATGAAGCCGGTAGCCTCCGACGTCGATCATCTCGGCGGCGGGAGGCGCGCCGCGTTCAGCCCTGGCCAGCGCGATCTGCTCATAGCACAGGCCGGCCAGGGCGAGGGCGGCGATCAGCGCGATGATCGCGATGATCGCTGCCAGCGTGTTGCCCAGCCATCGTGGCAGCCAGCGTGGGCGTCCGGGAAGCCAGTCTCGAGGCATCTTTATTTATTCCTTGCGGAGAGCCACGGCGGCATCGAGCCGGCTCGCTCGCCAGGCGGGCACGCTGCTGGCGAGGAGTGCGACGGAGAGCAACACGATCGGACCGAGGAGGAAGGCAAGCAGATCCTTCGTGCCCAGCCCGAACAGCAGGTGGGCCATCAGGTGAGCCAGGGCGGAGGCCGCAGCCAGACCCAGCCCGGCCCCCAGCAGCACCGGGCCGGCGCACTGCCGGAGAAACAACCAGAGGACTCCCTCGCGGGTCGCGCCCAGGGCCATGCGGACGCCCACCTCGCGGCATCGCTGGCCGACGAGATAGGACAGGACCGCATAGATCCCTCCGGCGGCGAGGATCAAGGCCAGCGCGGCCAGGAGACCGAGAAGAAGAGTGGTGAAGCGCTCTGACGCCAGGGAGCGCGAGACCACTTCGTCGAGCGCTTCGACATTGGTCACGGGCTGCTCGGAATCGGCAGCCCACACCGCGTGCTTGACAGCGGCGACGCGGAAGGAACGATCCCCGGCGGTGCTCACCAGGAGACTCATCGGAGCCAGCCCCAAGAACGCTCTGTGCAGCGCCACCGGCACCTGCGTCAGCGGCACGTAGATGATGGGAGGCGCGGCGTGCTGGACGCCCAGATCGCGCACGTCCTGGACCACGCCGACAATGGTGCGCGGCGACGGATCCGCCAGCTCGGGGGCATACGGCTGCCCCAGTGTGATGCGTTGCCCGATCGGATCTTCGCGGGGCCAGAAGCGGCGCGCCGCGGTCTCGTTGACGAGGGCGACCCATGCACTTCGCCGGCTGTCGCCTTTTTCGAACGCGCGACCGCGGAGGATCGGCACGTGCAGCGCTGCAAAGAGGCCGCGCGCGGTCGGCCTGTACTCGGCCCTGCCCACTCCCTCGTTGCTCCCCTTGCCCCGGTACCTTCCCTCCATGATAAAGGGCATGCCAGAGGCGGGCTCAGTGGGCAGGAACCACGAAAAGACGGCGGAGCGAACTCCGGGAATGGCCTCCGCCCGCGCGCGCACCTGGTCCACGAAGCGTTCAAAAGCGGCCCCGTCGCCGTATTTTGCGATCGGGAGAGAGAGCTTGAGGGTCAGCACGTGTTCGGCAGTGAAGCCAGGATCGGTATGGATCAAAGCGGTGAAACTCTTGACCAGCTGCAGCGCGAGGATCAGCGGCACGAGGGCGAGAGCGACCTGCGCCACGATCAGGGCGCGGCGAATGCGCACACCCTGGACGCCGCCGGTCGATCGCGCGGAGCCTTCCTTCAGCATCTCGTTCAGCGTTGACCTGCCGGTCTGTAGGGCGGGCAGGAGCCCGCAGAGAAGGCCAGATAGGAGTGAGACCGCGAGAGTGAAGGCGAGCACGGTGGCGTCGACGTGGATGGGCACCAGGGGGTGAACGTTGAGCGGGCTCAGGGCGAGAAGGGGATGCAGGCAGGAGACGGCGAGCAGGAGGCCTGCCGCCCCGCCGATCAAGGCGAGCACGACGCTCTCGGTCAGCAGCTGCCCGGCGATGCGCAGCGAGCCCGCGCCGAGGGCTCTGCGAACCGCGAGCTCGCGTGCACGCTCCGCGGCACGAGCCAGTTGGAAGTTGCCAATGTTGACGCAGGCAACCAGCAGCACGCAGGCCACCACGCCCAGCAACACGAGCAGTGGCGCCTCGAGGGGCCCGTAGAGCCGCTTGCGCAACGGCACTAGAACGAGCGACTCTCGCGGATTGTCCAGAAAGTCCAGCTCGGTCGCGGCGAACTGTCTGGCGATGACCGCCATCTCCGCCGCGGCCTGGGCGAGCGTGACGCCGGGCTTCAGGCGGCCCGTAACCTCGAGATAGTCGGCCTTGTCACGAGTGCCCTCGGCGATCTGCACCGGTGTCCAAAGCTCCGCCTGGGCCGGAAAGCGAAAGCACGGCGGCATGATGCCGACGACCGTGTAGCTCTCGCCGTTGAGCCGGAGGTCGTGCCCGAGCAGGCCACGGTCGCCGCCAAAGCGCCGGCTCCACAGGCCGTGCGAAAGGATCACGACTCGCCGCCCTCCCGGCCGGCCCTCCTCGGGAAGAAAGTCCCGCCCCAAGGTCGGCTTGACTCCGAACACGGTGAGGAAGTCCCGGGTCACTCGCGAGCCGACGAGGCGCTCGGGAGCACCGCCACCCGCCAGATTGAAACCGGAGAGCAGGTTGTCGTAGGCCGCGATGCCGGTGAATGCTTGATTGTGTGCGCGCCAATAAAGCAGGTGGTGGAGGGGCGCCGTGGGCGATACGCCATCCGGGAAGGTCCGCTGAATCTGCACCAGGCGGTCGGAGGCCGGGAACGGCAGCGGTTGGAGCAACAGGCCATTGACAACCGTAAAGAGGGCGGCCGTGACGCCGACAGCCAGCGCCATCGTCAGCAGGGAACCGGCGACGAAGATGGGGCGGCGGCGAAACAGCCGGAGAGCGAACCGCGAGTCCAGGAGAATCTCGTTGACGAGCTCTCCTCGGCGACGAGCGCGATCGCGCCGGTGGTCGATCTCGCAACAGCTGACGCTGTACCGCTCCCTATCGCCGAAGCGACGCAACGCTTCCTCCCGTGCCGCCTTTGGGTCGATCCCTTGCTCCATCAGTTCCTGGGTGGTGTGCTCCAGATGAGCGGCAAACTCCTCGTCGATCTCCCGCTCGAGGTTGGAGCCGAACCGCGCGCGGCGGCGCTGGCGCTGAGGAGAGGCGCCGGCCATCAGATCCAGGGCTCCGCGAAGCACAGCAGCCCAACGGCTCTGCCGGCGAGGATCATGATCACGTCGCTTCCAGCACGCGGGCGACCGCATGGACGTAGCGCCGCCACGCTGACGTCTCCTGATCCAGCGCGCGCCGCCCCTCATCGGTCAAGGTGTAGAACTTCGCCTGGCGGCCGGTATCCGACAGGCCCCACCTCGCGCTGGCCCAACCCCGCGCCGCCAACCGGTGGAGGGCGGGGTACAGCGCTCCCTCCTCGAGGCGCAGGTCGCCGTCGGAGATCTGGCGGATCCACCGCATCACTTCGTAGCCATGCCGAGGCCCCCGGACGAGCGCCTTGAGGATCAACATGTCCAAGCTGCCCTGAACCAATTCGCCGTCACGGGTACCCATCTCCACCCCTTTCCAGCTTAGGGGTACGAGGATGACACGGCGACCCCTAAGCCGTCAAGGGGATGCCTCGGAACATTGCGGCCCCCGGAGCGTTTGGCCCCAGCGGCTGTCGCTATGGGTTCCGCTGAGGTGTGGAGCTCGCGGCTGGGTGCAGGCCGAGTCTGCCGGAGGGCAAGGTCGCCTGCCGCTAATCGCGATGCGGCAAGCAGGCGCCGGTGACGAGGACCTATGTGCCGCTAGGGGGATTACCGCGGCGGGTTGCGATAAAAGAAGCGTAGGGCGCGCGGCAGGTGCCGCCGCCAGCTGGTCTCGGAGTGGGCGCCGCGCGGGTCGGCGCGGAACATCAGGTGGTCGAGGTCGTAGCCACGCTCGACCAGGTGGGCGGCCATCTCCGCGACCTGCGGCAGCAGGGTGCCGCGTCCCTCGCGCACCCCGCAGTCGAGGTAGATGCGCGACAGCTCGGGAGTCGGCTGCTCCCGCACCCAGGATTGGATCTCGCCATCCTTGACCCAGAACGACGGCGACATCACCAGCGCGCCGCCAAAGCTCAACGGCTTGCGGAAGTGGGCGTAGAGCGCGGCCAGGCCGCCCATCGAGGAGCCGCCGACCACGGCGCCGACCGGGCCGCCGATCAGCGGCAGCTCGGCGGCGAGGCGCGGCGTCAGGCTGTCCACGATCCAGTCGAGCAGCCCGTCGAGGCCGGCGGTGCCGCCCTGCCCTTCGAAGGGCGACAGCTCGTCGATGCGCTTCGGCCCGCCGTGGTCGATGCCGATCACCACCGGCGCCGGCCGCTTGCCGCGCGCCAGCTTCTCGACGGCCTCATGCAGATGCCAGCCGCCGGAAAATGACGGTTGGTCGTCGAAGACATTCTGGCCGTCGAACATGTAGAGGGCGAAGCGCGGCATCTCCGGCGTGAAGGTGGAGGGCAGGTAGACCCGCACCAGGCGCGGCGCGTGTCCGGGGACCGCCAGCGGACCCAGGAGCTGGATCTGCCCCGGCCGCCACTCGCCGGTCAGCGGCGCGTCGTCCGGCAGCACCGGGGGCGGCGCCGGCGGTGCCGGTACTGCCGGCGCTGCCGGCGGACACTCCAGGGGTTCGAGAATCGCATCGGAATGCAGGCTTTCCACGCCGTCAGTTCCTCCCGGTGCCGGGGTCTCAGCACGAAACGTGCCGGCCTCCGGCAGCTCGCCGCTCTCCGGCTTGCCACCGCTCTCCGTCATCTAGCCGCTCTGCGCCAGCTCCGAGAGCTCCGCCAGCCGCGCCAGCAGCTCGAGCGCCTCCTCGGGGTCGCGCAGCCGATAGGCGGCGGCGGTCGCTCGCGGCTCCTCGGCGACCAGGATGCCGATGCCACCGCGGCTCGCCACGGTCGCGAAGGCGTCCTCGTCGGTAACGTCGTCGCCGACGAAGATCGGCACGGCGTCCGGGCGGTCGAGCCCGAGCCGGCCGAGCAGCCAGAGCAGCGCCTTGCCCTTGTCCCAGTCGATGTCGGGGCGCAGCTCCCAGACCTTCTTGCCGAGGGTCTTGCGCAGGCGCCCGGTGTCGCTTGCCGCCTCGCCGGCGGCGCCATCCGCATCGCCGGCGGCGCGATCCACCGCCGCCTCGACTCGCGGCAGGTCACGATCGTTCACCAGGCGGTAGTGCACCGCGACCGCGAAACGCTTGTCCTCGACCAGCACGCCGTCGATGCCCGCCAGCTCGCGCCGCAGGCGCTCGGCGACGCGCGCCATCCGGGCGGGCACACCGCGGCCTACCTCGTGGCTTAGCTGTGGCTCCGTGCCGCCGTCGCCGATGCTCGCCGGCGCCGGCGGTGGTCCGGCGATGTCAAAGCCGTGGCTGCCCGCATAGATGAGGCACGGCAGGCCCACCAGCGCGGCGACGTCTTCGCGCAGCCGTCCCGAGAGGATCGCCACCGGCATCAGGGCGGCCAGGCGCCGAAGCAGCGCGCGCGCCGCTTCCGGCAGCAGCGCCAGCTCGGGCCGCTGGACGATCGGCGACAGCGTGCCGTCGTAGTCGAGGAACAGCGCCGGACGCCTGCCGGCCAGGCGGCCGGCGATCTCGGGCCAGCGCTTGAGCGCCTTAGGCCGGTCCAATCTTCAACGGCCCCGGCGAGCGGTGGACGAAGGGACCGGGCGGGGAGCCGTCGAGGGCACTAGCCCGCATGTTTCACACCCGTCCGTCGCGAGACGCCGCAAACGGGCCTGGATCCAAGGCGCGCGAAGGTCGGACGACCAAGGCGTACTCGAAGTACGTCGAGGGAGGCCGACCGAGCGCAACGCCGGAGACAGGCCCGTTTCCGGCGTCGCAGCAGGAGGGATGTGAAACATGCGGGCTACACTTCCACCCAGCTCTTGTCGGCGTCGGGCTGCGGCAGCACCTCCTTGGAGGTGCGGAAGTCGTCCGGCACGACGCCGAGGGCGGCCTTGAGGTAGCGGTCCACCCACCAGAAGATGTCCTCCTTGCGCAGCACCTCCTGCATGCTGTGCATGCGGCGCAGGCGCTCGGCGGGGGACATCTCGAAGGCCGCCTTGAGGGCGTCCGCCATGCCTTCGATGTCATGCGGGTTGACCAGCAGCGCGCCGTTCTTGAGCTGGGCGGCGGCACCGGCGAACTCGGAGAGCACCAGGGCACCGAGGCCGTCCACCTGGCAGGCGCAGAACTCCTTCGCGACCAGGTTCATGCCGTCCTTGAGCGAGGTCACGAAGCCGGCGCGCGCCATGCGGTAGAGGGCCACCAGGTCGCGGCGCAGCAGGCTGCGGTAGTGGTAGTGCACCGGCACCCAGCCGGGGGTCGAGAACTCGCCGTTGATCTCGCCGACCAGCTGCTCGATCTCGCCCTTGAGCGTCTGGTACTCCGCCACCGCCTCGCGGCTGGGCACGACGATCTGCATCAACAGCGCCCGCTCGCGCAGCTCCGGGAAGCGCTGCAAGGCGTTGCGGAACGCCTGCAGCCGTTCGGGGAGCCCCTTGGTGTAGTCGAGGCGGTCGACGCCGACCACCAGCTCGTAGGGGCCGATGCGGCGCCGCAGGTCGCCGACGCGCACCTCGACCTCCTCGGAACGCGCGGTCTCCGAGAAGGCGGCGTAGTCGATGCCGATCGGGAAGGTGCCGACCCGCACCGCCCGGTTCTGGGTGCGCACCTCCATCAGGCTGGGGTCCTTGCCCTTGCGGATCTCCAGCTTGTCGAGGAGATGCTCGACGCAGGACAGGAAATTGCGGCGGTCGCGCTGGGTCTGGAAGCCGAGCAGGTCGTAGGCCAGGAAGGCGTTGAGGATCTGGTTTCGCCACGGCAGCTTCATGAAGATGTCGAGCGGCGGGAACGGGATGTGGAGGAAGAAGCCGATGCGCGCCGCGCAGCGCTCGCGCACGAACTCGGCGACGTGGATCAGCTGATAGTCCTGCACCCACACGAAATCGTCGCTGCGGCTGTGCTCGACCACGGCGTCGGCGAACTTGCGGTTGACCTCCAGGTAGGTGTACCAGTACGACGGCTGGAAGTCGCAGCGGCCGGTCAGGTCGTGGAACAGCGGCCACAGGATGGCGTTCGAGAACCCCTCGTAGAAGCCCTTGACCTCGTCCTCGTTGAGCAGCACCGGCAGCAGGTCGTAGCCGCGCTCGCGGAACCCCGCCGAGATCAGCGCCTCCCAGGCGCCGCCGCGCTCGAGGGCGAGGCCCGGCCAGCCGATCCAGACGCCGCCGCGGTGCGACAGCACCGGCGCGAGCGCGCTCACCAGGCCGCCGGACCCCGGCTTCAGGATCCAGCCAGAATCCTTCTTCTCGAGAACGGTGGGCAGCCGGTTGGAGACGACGAGGAGGCGTGTGGTGGTGGGACTCAAGGTGTTGAGAGTCTATTGCAATCGCCCGGCCCTCGCCATAGAAATGGGGCTGCCGTTGTCGTAGCATCCGGATCGTGAGCCTCAGGGACCATCTCCAGGAAAGCGAGCAGATCCTCTATCGCGCGTATCCCAGCCGCGTGCCGCTCGTGCCGCCGCTCACCCTGGCGGCGGTCGCCGCCCTCGCCGGCCTGGTCGCCTGGAACCAGTCCGGGCGGCAGCAGCCCTGGGTGCTCGCCCTGGCCGGCGTGATCGTGGGGGTGGCCTTGATCTGGGCGCTGGCCCGTTACGTCGAGCTTGCCGCCAACCAGTACGTCCTGACCGACCGCCGCCTGCTGCGCCTGCGCGGCATCGTCAGCCAGAGCTCGATGGACTCCTATCTCGACAAGATCAACAACGTCGAGCATCACCAGACCTTCTGGGGCCGCCTGTTCGGCTACGGCGACGTCGAGATCGACACCGCCAGCGAGAGCGGCGCCGAAGTGTTCCCGCGCATCAGCCAGCCGCTCGCGTTCAAGCGCGCCGTCGACGCGGCCACCGTCGCCTTCCGCAACGCCCCTCCCGGCCAGACCGCCGCCACCGCCGCCTCCTCGGGCGCCGAGCGGATCCGCGAGCTCAAGCGTCTTCTCGACGACGGCCTGATCTCGCCGGCCGAGTTCGAGGCCAAGCGCAAGCAGCTCCTCGATCAGATCTGAAGCCCGCCGCGCGGCGCGTCGTCGCGGCGCGGCGCTTTGTCCCGGCGCGGTGGGTTGCTCACACAGGAATCAATGCCGGAACGGCGCCCGAGCTCGGGTGCCGTGCGGCCTCGTCGAACGAGAGGGGTAAACGAGAGGGGTATGGACAGCGGCGACATCCTCGTCGTTGGCGGCGAAGACATCCGCGAGCTCCTAGACGGCCAGGAGGCGGCGGTGCTGGAGGCGGTCCGCGGCGCCTACCTGGCGCACGCCCGCGGCCTGAGCTCGCTGCCGCACTCGATCTTCCTGCGGTTTCCCGGCCGCAACGCGGACCGGATCATTGCGCTGCCGGCCTTCCTCGGCGACGGCTTCGAGGTCGCCGGGCTCAAGTGGATCGCCTCGTTCCCCGGCAACCTCGAGCTCGGGATGGCGCGGGCGTCGGCGGTGCTGATCCTCAACTCCTGCGCGACCGGCCGGCCCGAGGCCATCCTGGAAGGATCGCTGATCAGCGCCGCACGCACCGCCGCGAGCGCGGCGACCGCGGCCGCCGCGCTGCTCGGAGGCCGGCCGCCCGAGCGCGTCGGCCTGATCGGCACCGGCCTGATCAATCTCGAGATTGCCAGGTTCCTGCGCGCCGCCCTCCCCGGGACGGCCCGCTTCCTGCTCTACGACCTCGAGCCGGCGCGGGCTGGCCGCGCCGCCGCCACGCTGCGGCAGGCCGCCTCTGGCGGGACCGGCGGCGTGGAGGCCGTGGTGGCGACGGACGTCGGCGAGGTGCTGAGCGGCTGCCCGCTGATCTCTTTCGCCACGACGGCGACGAAACCGCATGTCGCCGATCTGTCGAGCTGCCGCCGCGGGGCGGTCATCCTGCACGTCTCCCTGCGCGACCTCACGCCGCAGGCGCTCCTGGCCTGCGACAACATCGTCGACGACCCCGATCACGTCTGCCGCGCCGAGACCTCGGCGCACCTGGCCGAGCAGCTCACCGGCTCACGCGGCTTCATCCGCTGCACCCTGGCCGACATCCTGGATGGCCACGCCGCGCCACGCCGCGACGACGAGTCGATCGCCGTCTTCAGCCCGTTCGGCCTCGGCGTCCTCGACCTGGCGGTGGGCAAGCTGGTGCGCGACCGCGCACTGGCCGGCGGCAGGAGCACCCTGATCCGCTCCTTCCAGCCGTCCTCCGGGAGCCAGGGGAGCTGAAGGCTCCATCCCGGGGTTGCTTCGGCGCTCAGAATGGACGGCGCTCGACCAGCCAGGCCGCGAGAGCCAGCCAGGCGGCGGCGCAATAAGCGAAAGCGAACCAGCGCAGGCGCTCGATGCGGCGCTCCAGGGGATGCTCGCCCGCGCCGTAGCTGCGCATGATCGCCAGCGCTTGCGAAGCCAGGCGGAAGGCCGCTACCTCGGTGATCCATGGCAGGAGGATCACCCCGCAGCAGGCTGCGAAGCGAGCGGCCCGATGCAGCTCCTGGATGCGCCGGTGATCCGCGCGTGCGTTGGGCAGGCCGGTCGACAGCGCCCACCAGGCGGCGGGAGCCGCGGCCGGCGACTCCATGCCCGGCCCGCCCTCGCCCGGCGCGGGCTCTTCGTCGTCGTCGGGCGGCGAGCAGCGCGTGCAGACCGCCGTGGCGCTCGCCAAGGGAGCGCCGCAGCTCTCGCACCGGATGTCGGCCGGATCGTGTGCCGTGAGCGGCCTGCGGGCAGCGGCCGCCGGGAGCCGATCGACCAGCGGCACTCCGCAATCGGCGCAGCGCGAGAAGCCGGGCCGATACTCGGCGCGGCACCTCGGGCAGTAGAGCGTGCCCTCTTCGGCGCCGGCAAGCTCGTCTCCGTCGCCGGCTTGCTCGAAATCTTCGGGCTCCTCGAGGGACGCCTCGTCCGCCGCCGCCGAACCGAGGTCCTCCGCCGACTCCTCCTCGTCCGCGTCGGCGGTCTCGAGGGCCGGTCCGGGCCGCTGACCCAGCGCTTCGCGGGCTGCTTGCTCGCGGGCGTTGGTGACATAGACGTAGCCGGCAGGTACGAGCGGGCTCGGCCCCGGTTCTCCCGGGCCTCCCGCGGCGCCCCAGGTCAGGCGCCCCCATTCGAACGGGATGCCTGCCCGGACCATAGTGCGACGCACCGCGGCCAGCTCGTCGACGTCGAGGGTCGAGAACAGATTGACCCGTCTGGCCTCGGCGCGAGCCGGTTCCTCGGAGATCAGCGGCACGTCGCAGTCGACACACCGCGAGAAGCCGTGGTGCATCCGGCCGCAGCGCGGGCAGTAGCGCATCTCGGCGGGTGGGATCTCCTCCGCTCCGGCCGGGAAGCCATGACGCTCCATCTCCCGGCGGAACGCCTCGACGTTCTCTTCGACGCCGCACAGGCAACGTTCGGCTCGCTCACGCAGCCCCTGCGCGACCAGGATCCGAACCGGCGCCGCCAGCAGGGAATCCGGATCTCCCAGGGTGAGGCGGGGCAGGTCGGGGTCCGAGTGAGGAAGGTGCATGGCATCGAGCCTGCCGAGGGCGGCCTGGATCAGCCCGGGATCGACGCTCTCGAAGACCGGCACGAGGCGGTGAGGGTCGTACTCCTCGTCATCCTGGTGCCCGTGCTCCGGAGGATCGCTGGCCAGGAGCACTCCGCAATCGGCGCAGACGGTAAAGCCGTCACGGTACTCTCCTCCGCAAACCGGGCAGAACATGCAAGCCTCCGCGGCGCGACTCGTGAGATTCGCGAATGACGACATTTTCTCACGGCGGGCGCGACGACGGCCTGCCGCCCCTGCGGAACTGTCCCGCGACGCTGGTATAACTTTCGGTTTGACCGTGGGTATTACCGGACCGGAGGAGTCCATCACTGCCCGAGACGTGGCGGCAGACCGGCGAGGAGACGCGCTACAATGGCGTGAATGAGCCGTAACTCTGCCGCCGTCATGCTGGGCGGGCTCGTCGAGGAGCTTCGCCAGGACCCCCGGCTCGGTCCCCAGATCGTCCATGCCGCCTTCCTGCCGCCGCATCCCGAGCGGTTCGGCGAGCTCGATCCGCCGCTGCCGCCGGCGCTCGCGGGGGCGCTGGCGCGCGGCGGCGTGAACCGTCTGTGGAGCCACCAGGCGGAGGGGATCGCGGCGGTGCGGCAGCGCCGCGACGTGCTCATCACTACTCCCACCGCGTCGGGAAAGTCGCTGGTCTTCCAGCTTCCCGCACTGGCCGAGGCGGTGGCCGGCGGTCCTGGGCGGGGGCTGTTCCTCTTCCCGCTCAAGGCGCTCGGCCAGGACCAGCGCGGCAAGTTGCGGCGGCTGGCCGCGGATGCCGGTCTGGACGACGAGCAAGCCGGATGCGAGATCTACGACGGCGACACGCCGCCGGCCAAGCGCGGGGCGATCCGCAAGCGGCTGCCGCGGGTGCTGATCTCCAATCCCGACATGCTGCACGTGGGAATCCTCGGCCACTGGACCTCCTGGGGACCGCTGCTCGCCGACCTGTCTTGGATCGTGCTCGACGAGCTGCACACCTACCGCGGCATCTTCGGCAGCCACTTCCATCACGTGCTGCAGCGGCTGTTGCGGCTCTGCCGGTCGGTGGGGGGCGACCCGGTGCTCATCGCGTCCTCGGCCACCGCCGCCAACGCCGGCCAGTTCGCCGCCGACCTGACCGGGCGCGAGTTCCACTGGATCGCCGAGTCCGGGGCGCCGCGCGAGGGACGGCATCTGCTGCTGGTGCGCCCGGACGGGTCGCCCTACACCGCGGCCCTGCGGCTGTTCGTCCACTGTCTCGCCGCCGGGCTCAAGACCATCGTCTTCACCAAGGCGCGGCGCATCACCGAGCTGCTGTACTCCTGGCTGCGCCGGCAGGAGCCCGAGCTGGCGTCGCGGGTGGCCTCCTACCGCGCCGGTTTCCTGCCGGAGGAGCGCCGCGACGTCGAGCGTGCGCTGTTCACAGGGGCCCTGGACGGCGTGATCTCGACCTCGGCGCTGGAGATGGGAATCGACGTCGGCGGCCTCGACGCCTGCATCCTGGTCGGCTACCCGGGCAGCATGATGGCGACCTGGCAGCGCTCCGGCAGGGTAGGGCGGGACGGGCGCGAGTCGATCACCGTCATGGTGGCGATGCCGGACGCGCTCGACCAGTATTTCCTCGACCACCCGGAACAGTTCCTGGAGCGGCCCTGCGAGCGGCTGGTGGTCGATCCCGCCAACCGGCAGGTCGCTCGCGGCCACCTGCTATGCGCCGCCGCCGAGATGCCGCTCGATCCGCTGCGGGACCGCCGCTATCTCGAGCGCCACCAGTCAAGCCTCGAGGAGCTGCTGCGCCAGGGACACCTGCTCGTCGCGGCTCCCGCCGGCTCGGCCCTTGCGGCTTCCGGCTCCGAGTCCGGCCCTCCGACCGCGGCCGTTGATCCGGTTCGAGAGCCCGGCGACGCGGCCCCGGCGGCTGCCGGCGCTGATGCAGGCTCCGCGACCCGCGCCGCCGACGCCGTGCAAGCGGCCGCTGCAGCAGGCGCCGATCTCGGGGAGGCGGTCGAGCAGGGCGGCGAGATCTTCTGCTTGCGGCGCCACCCGCAGCGGCTGATCAACTTGCGCGGCACGGGCAACACCTTCGCCATCCTCGCCGGCAGCCCCGGCGATCGATCCGGCGACGCCGGCCACGCCGGCGATCCCCGCGACCCTGGCGCCGCCGGCGACCCCGGCGATCGACGCGGCGGCACGGGCGCTCTCCGCGATCCCGGCGGACGATTGATCGGCACCATCGACGCCGTGCGCGCCCTGCACGAATGCCATCCGGGCGCGGTCTATCTGCATGCCGGCCGGCAGTACCTGGTCGAGGCGCTGGAGCGCGAGGAGCGGCGGGTGCGCGCGGTCGCCGCCGACCTGGATTACTTCACCACGCCGCTGACCGAGAAACAGACCGAGATCCTGGAGGTGCTACAGCCGCCAGCCAGCGACGGCCCTTTGGTGGCCAGCCTCGGGCGGCTCAAGGTCACCGAATGGGTGGTGGGCTTCGAGCGCAAGCGTGTCCATGGCCAGGAAACCATTGACCGCACGCCGCTCGATCTGCCGCCGGTCGAGTTCGAGACCGTCGGTCTCTGGTGGCAGGCGCCGCGCCACTTCGAGGAGACGCTGCGGCGCGCCGGCGAGCACTTCCTCGGAGCGCTGCATGCCAGCGAGCATGCGGCCATTTCGCTCTTCCCACTGCTGGCGCTCTGCGATCGCGGCGACATCGGCGGCATCTCCTATCCCTTCCACCCGCAGGTGGGGTGCGGCGCGGTGTTCGTCTACGACGGGCATCCCGGCGGAGTAGGCATCACCGCTCGCGGCTATGAGGACCTTGCCGGTCTGCTCGAGCGGGTGCTCGAGCTGGTCGCGGGCTGCCCATGCGAGACGGGCTGCCCCTCCTGTATCCAGTCGCCGAAGTGCGGCAACGGCAACCGCCCGCTCGACAAGCCAGGAGCGATGCGCATCCTGCGCCTGCTGCTCGGCCGCGAGGCGGCGGCGGTGCCGCCGATGCCGCCGGTCCGGGTGACGTCGATGGCGCCCGTGGCCAGCCCGCCGCCGCCCGCCGCAGCCGAGGGCACGGGGATGGTCGAGCCACCGCGGCTTTCGGGGACCCCAGGGACCCCGAAGACCCCGGAGATCGCCGAGATCTCCGCACGCCGAGGGGCCGAGAACGCCGCCGGGCCCGGAGTCTTGGGGACTCCTGAGGCCGCCGAGCTCACCGGCGGGGCGGAGCTCTTGGAGCCCTCGAGGTTCCCAGAGCTCCCGGATCTCACGGCGACCCCGGCGGTCCCGGATCGCGCCGAGATCGTCGACCCCGGGTCCTGGCGCCGCGCGCGTTTGCCGGACGTCCGGGACCTGGCCATGGGCGAGGACGCCCCGGCGAGGGTCGGAGTGCGCCGGCTGTCGCCCGAGCAGGCCCGCCGCCATCGCGAGCTCCCGCGGACGGTGCTGTTCGACGTCGAGACCCTGCGCTCGGCGGCGGAGGTGGGCGGATTCGGCAACTGCCATCGCATGGGAGTGGCGATCGCCGTCGCGTGTTTCCTCGAGGAAGGGAGCTTTGCCGCCTACGGCGAGCGCCAGGTCCACGAGCTGGCCGCCTCGCTGCGGGGGGCGACCCTGGTGGTGGGATTCAACGTCAAGCGCTTCGACTTCGGCGTGCTGGCCGGCTACACGGGCGAGGACTACTGCCGCACCCTGCCGACGCTCGACCTGCTGGAGGACGTCCACCTGCGCCTGGGCTTCCGCGTCGCCATGGGCAGGCTAGCGCTGGACACCCTCGGCCTCGGCAAGTCCGCCGACGGCCTGCAATCTCTCGAGTGGGTCAAGCAGGGCCGCCTCGATCTGGTCGAAGCGTACTGCCGCCGCGACGTCGAGATCCTCCGCGACCTCTACCTGCACGGACGCCGGGAGGGGTGCCTCTTCTACCACGACCAGCGCCGTGACGTCCGGCTGCGGCTGGCCGTCGATTGGTAGGGGCCTCCGGGGAATCCCCCTCCGGACGGGCCTCGGTCGGCGGAGCTCCGACCTCCGGTTGGCGAGGGTGTTGGGATGGGGGTTCGGCGGACTTCGGTGCTCGCCAAACGGCGGCCAGAGGAGCTCCGCCGACCGAGGCCCTCACCTCCTCCCCTCCGTCTATTGATCTCTTCGGCAGCCTTCGTCTGCCTCGGCTCTTCCTTTACCCTCCGGCAGCCGCTTCGGCCGCTGTTTAGTGAGACGGGCTCCCTGAGCGGTAGTCCGCCCACCAGGCAGGGCGATGTAGCATCGCGGCTGTGGAGGACGATCGAATGCGGGTGGTGATCACCGGCGGCTCGGGGCTGATCGGCAGGGCTGTCGCGGCGCCCCTCGCCGCCCAGGGGCATGACGTCGTCGTGCTGTCGCGCGATCCGGAGAGAGTGCGAGGGCTGCCGGCCGGGGTGCGCGCGGTGCGCTGGGACAGCCATTCGGCGACAGGGTGGGAGACGCTGCTCGAGGCGGGCTCGGCGGTGATCAACCTGGCGGGGGAGGCGATCGCCGCCGGACGGTGGAACGCGGAGCGCAAGCGCCGCATCCGCGCCAGCCGGATGGACGCCGGGCGGGCGGTGGTGGAAGCCGTGCGCCAGGCAGCGGAGGAGGGGCGCGCGCCGGCCGTGGTGGTGCAAGCGTCGGGGATCGGCTACTACGGCGAGACCGGCGACCAGGAGATCGGCGAGGACCACCCGCCGGGCGGCGACTTCCTGGCCGAGGTCGCGGTCGCCTGGGAGGCCCCCACGGCCGAAGTCGAGGCGCTGGGGGTCAGGCGGGTCGTGCTGCGCACCGGCGTCGTCCTCGACCCCACCGGCGGAGCGCTGGCCAAGATGCTGCTCCCCTTTCGCCTCGGCCTCGGCGGACCGCTGGGCGGCGGCCGCCAGTGGCTGCCATGGATCCACATGGCCGACGAGGTGGCAGCCATCCTCTTCCTGCTTGCGACCCCGGCGGCGAGCGGCCCCTTCAACCTCTGCGCCCCGCTGCCAGTCCAGAACCGCGACTTCGGCCGCGCCCTGGCCCACCAGCTCCACCGCCCCAGCATCCTCCCCGTCCCAGCGCCAGCTCTCCGCCTGGCCCTGGGCGAGCTGTCGGAAGCCCTGCTGCGCAGCCAGCGAGCCCTCCCGCGCCGCCTCCTCGCCGCCGGCTACCGCTTTCGCTTCCCAGAGCTCCCCGAAGCACTCGCCGATCTGTTCCCCTGAGCCGGATGGCCCAACCGGCCAACCTTCCGGAGTCCAGTACCGGTTGCCGGAGAGCCTGTGGCCGTAGAGGAGGAAGGAGGTCCGTGGCGGCGGACTCCCTCCGGCCGCCGTTGGGCGAGCTCCCGCAGTCCTCCGCCGCCCCAGCCCACACCCCTCGCCCACCGGAGGCCGGAGGGAGTCCGTCGCCACGAACCGGCCGGGGGGTTACCCCGGAGGCGTCCGGAGGCTCATTCCCACTGTTCGCGCAGCGCGGCGGCGACCGCCTCGCGCAGCGGCGCTGGCGTGTAGACGCGGTAGCGGTCGATGCGCGCCAGGTGGCGGATGAACTGGCTGGCCCGTTCCATCGGCTCGAGCGAGCCGTCGAAACGCCGCACCAGCACGCGGCGGCGGCTCTTGCCCATGCCGTGGGGGTCCTTCGCCGAGTTGGAGAGCAGCAGATTGCCGGCGCCGAAGCGCTCGCGCAGCCCGGGCAGCAGCGCTTCGAAACGGTCCTTCTCCTCGCGGCTCAAGTGCTCGCGGGTCTCGAAGGCCAGCGGGAAGTGCTCGCGCGCCACCACCGCCCGGGCGTGCGGGCTCGGCGAGCGGCGCATCGTCGACCAGCTCGACACGTCGTCTTCGGCGAGGAAGCGCTCCGGATCGGCGGCCCAGCGCCAGCCGCTCTCCTCGAGCCAGGCGTTGAAGTGCAGCTCGAGAGCCTTGCCGGTGACGTTGAAATAGACCTGGGTGAACATGTAGTAGCGCGCCATCACCAACGCTTCGAGGGCGTGCACTCCCCCCTCCTCGACGCCGATGCCCCACTCGCCGCTCGCCGGATCCTCGAGCGGCAGCATGGTGTCGAGCAGCCGCTCGAGATCGTAGCTGCCATAGCGCACGCCGCAGTAGAGGCCGTCGCGCAGCAGGTAGTCCATCTTGTCGACGTCGAGCTCGCCCGAGATGACCTGCGCCAGCAGCCGCCGGCTGGGAGTGGCCCGCGGCTCGTGAGCGCCGGCGAGCAGCCGGATGACGTCCGCCGGCTCGAAGCCCTCGCAGTGGCGTGCGAAGGCGCTCTCGATCTCCGGCAGCGCGATCAGGCGCCGGGTCATCTCCTCGTGGTCGAGAGACTGCTCGAACAGCTCCTCCGCGGAGTGGCTGAACGGCGCGTGCCCGAGGTCGTGCAGGAGAGCGGCGGCCCGCACCAGCCGGCGCTCCGGCGCGAACGAACCCGCCGGCAGCAGGCCGTCGCCCTTGCCGCACAGCGCGTCGTAGACCCGGCCTGCCAGGTGCATGGCACCCAGGGCGTGACTGAATCGGCTGTGCTCGGCGCCGGGGTAGACGAGGAAGGTGAATCCGAGCTGGTGGATGAAGCGCAGACGCTGGAAGGGACGGCTGGCAATCAGCGCCGCTTCCAGCGGGTCCGCGCGGATGAAGCCGTGGACCGGGTCGCGGATCGAGAGCACGCTAGTGGCCCGCTCGGTTCATTCGCATGCTAATCGCGCCGTCCATCCGCGTTCCTGGCGAGGCGTCGCCGACGAGGCATAGTCGAGCTTATGTCGAGGAGGCGCAACGAAGCCAGGGACGCGGAGGGCAAGCGAGTAGTATGCGAATTAACCGAGCGGGACACTGACGGCCGGCGGCGGCGTCAGTTCAGCTGATTGTTGGCGGCAAGGTGGCGGAAAGGCCGCAGCCGGTCGATCACCAGCTGCCGGCTGCGCAGAATCGAGAGCACCGACAGCCCCCGGTCGGGCAGCGCCTCCTGCAGCAGCGCCTGCTTGCGCAGCGGCGGCACGTCGAGATCGGCGGCGATACGGTTGACCAGCTCCTCGAAAGCGCAGCGCTCGGCGAGCTCGTCGAGGGCGTCTTCGCCAAAAGGAAAGCGCTCGCCGAGCTCGGCCGCCAGGACACGCAGCAGCGCCAGGATGCCGCTGCGCACCGCGACGATGCCGGCGTCGCGCTCGTTCAACCACGGCTCCTCGACCGGTTCGACCAGCGCCTGGCGGTAGGGCTGATCGGCGACCTCGCGCTGCAGCTGAAAGCGAAACTCGCCGTGCAGCAGGATGTTGGAGCAGCCGTCGGGCAGCAGCTCGGCATCCAGCAGCCGGCCGGCGGTGCCGCCCGGGAAGATCTCGGGGAGGCCGGCGACATCCAGGGTCGGCCCAGGCTTGAGCAGCACGATGCCGATCCAGCGCGCCTCGTCCGCTTGCTCGATCACGTCGCGCACCATCCGTCGACAGGATGGCTCGACCACGTGCAGCTTCAGCTCGGTGCGCGGGAAGTGCACCACGTCGGCCAGGGGAAAGAGCGGCATCCGCGGGCTGTGGGGTCCTGTCGCCATGGCTTCATGATACCGCGACCCCACCGGACCGCGGAGGAAGCGCTCCTGCTGTGACAGAATCCCTTTTCGCTGGCCGCTCGCTCGCATGTTCACCGGCACCGCAGCTCACCTTCCCGGGGAGGCAAGCCCCATGCCGCAGGCCCCCATCCCTCGCTCCACCACCACGGTCGCCGCGCTCGCTCTGCTCCTCCTGTTGCTGGCGCCGGCGCTGCCCGCCCGCCAGGGCGCTTCCGACGCCGTCTCCCGTGGCGACGCCGCCTGGGCCCGCCGCGCCGAAGGCCACGTGGGGGCGCACGCCAGCCCGGGTCCCATCGGCGAGGCGATCGCCGCCTACCAGCAGGCGCTCAAGGAGCAGCCCGAGCGCCTGGAGGTCTATTGGAAGCTGCTGCGCGCCGAGCATTATCGGGGCGACTTCGTGGCCATCACCAAGGAACAGAAGCAGGAGGTCTTCGGTCCCGCCCGCGCGGTCGCGGAGGCCGGCCTCGACCGGCTCGCCCGCAGGGTCGGCGGCCGCGAGCGACTCGACGCCATGGCGCCGTCGGCAGCCGCCAAGGCGCTCGCCGGCATTCCCGAGGCGGCGCCGCTCCACCTCTGGGCGGGGATCCACTGGGGCCTTTGGGGCGATAACTTCGGCCGTCTCGCCGCCGCCCGGCAAGGAGTCGGGGACCGCGTGCGGCGGTACTCGGAGGTGGTCATCGCCATCGATGAGCGCTTCGAGTTCGCCGCCGGGCACCGGCTGCTCGGACGCCTGCACACCCTGGCGCCGAAAGTGCCCTTCCTTACCGGCTGGGTGGACCGCGGCAAGGCGGTCTCGGAGCTGCGGCGGGCCGTCGCCCTGGCGCCCGACTTCCCGCTGAACCCGGTGTTCCTGGCCGACGCCCTGCTGCAATACCAGTCCGGCCACGCTGCGGAGGTTGCCGAGGCCCGCCGCCTGCTGCGCCAGGTGTTAGAGCGCCCGCCCAGCCCCGACCGGCCTTGGGGGACGGTGGAAGACGAGGACGCGGTGGCCCAGGCGCGGGCACTGCTGGCGAAATACCCGGGGTGAGCGCCGATGGCCGCGGCCTGGACCGCCGCTGGGCGCCGGCGCTGCCGGTGGCCTCGAGCGCCTTCCTGGTGGCGCTCAAGGTCGCGGGTTTCCTGGCGACCGGCTCGCTGGCCTTGGGCTCGGCCGCCCTCGACTCGCTGATCGACTGCTTCGTCTACAGCGCGAGCTTCTTCGCCCGGCGGCGAGGGGCCGCGCCGCCCGACTCGGATCACGCCTTCGGCCACGGCAAGTACGAGGACCTGGCAATGCTGGGCCAGGGGCTGTTCCTGCTCGGCGCTGCCGGCAGCCTGGTGGTGGCCGGCGTCGAGCGGCTGGTCTCGCTCGAGCTGCCCCACCAGACCAGCCTCGGCATGGCGGTGCTCACCGCGTCGCTGCTGCTGGGCCTGCTGGTGACGCCGCGCCTCGAGCGGGCGGCTGAACAGTCGGGCAGCCCGGCTCTCAAGGCCGACAGCAAGCACTTCCGCACCGACGTCTGGATCAACGGCACCGCCCTGGCCGCACTCGCGGTGGTGCGCTGGACCGGCTGGGCGCCGATCGATCCGCTGGTGGCGCTGCTGGTGGCCGCCTACGTCTTCCGCAACGCCGCCGGTCTCATCCTCGAAGCGCTCGGCGGGCTCTCCGACCGCGCCTTGCCGTCCGAAGACCTGCGCCGCATCGAGAAGGTGGTGGCTTCCTTCGTCCCCGAGGCGACCGGCATGCACGGCCTGCAGACCCGGCGCAGCGGCGGCAGGAGCTTCATCTCGTTTCATCTCGAGATCCCGCGCGACACCTCGTTCGTCGCCGCGCACGAACTGATGGTGCGGGTGCTGCGCGCCGTCGAGAAGGAGCTGCCGCGCTCGCGGGTGTTCGTCCACGGCGACCCCGTCTAACGGACAGGGAAAGCGGCTACCGCAACACTGGGAACTCCTGGTAGTCGACCCCGGGGGCCAGGGCTTGCGATACGTGCCCGGCTTGGGTCAGCACGATGGCCGCGAGCAGCAGCCCCGTCGCGAGCGCCGGCACGCGCAGGCTTCGCGGCAGCCAGCGGGCGGCCATCAGCAGCAGTGCCGCCGCGGCGCAGGTCAGGTGCAGGCCCTGACTCCAGAGGGCGCCGCGCAGCTCCGCCGGCAACAGCGGCAGGTAGAGCAACAGCGCGACGCCGCCGGCGGCAGCCCAGCGCGGGCGGGCCAAGAGCACCAGCTCCCCGCCCGCGAGCATGAGCGCCAGCCGGCAGCCGATCAATAGCAAGAAGCGGAGCTCCGAGCTTTCTGGTCCCTCGCCGGCGCGGAGCAGCTCGCCCGCCCAGGCGGCGGCGGCGCAGCCCGCGAGTCCCAGCGCGGCGGCGAGGCGCTCGCCGGCGACGCCGAGGCGGTCGCCGCCCAACCCGCCGAGCAGCGCCGCGACGAGCAGCGCCGGCACGAGCACCACGAGCACTCGGCCCGGGATCGACGCCATCAGCGGCACCAGGCCGGCGGCGATGGCGGCGTCGGGGTTGCGGCTGGCCAGCACGTACGCGACGACCAGGCCGGCCAGCGCCAGCGGGAAGCAGGCAGCGCGCCAGAGGCGTCGGCGGCGGCTCCAACCATCAGCGGCGGCTCCACCGGCTGCGGCGGCCGCTCCGGCGGCCCCACCGGCGCTGCCGGCCAGCCGCCAAGGCACCGTGGCTTGCGCTCCCCAGGCGACCAGCAGGATGAAGAACAGGATGGCGTCGATCGGCATCGTCATCGCCGGCGGCGTCCTCGGCGGCTCAGGCCTTGGCCACGATCCGTCGCCGCGGCGCCGCGGCGTCCCGGCCGGAGCGGTTCCAAGCCAGGCGCTCGACCGGCGGCGCCGCGGCCGGGAGACGGCGCAGCAGCTCGGCGGGGGAGGCGCCGAGCGCGGGAATTGGCAGGTTCGGCGCGATCTCGGCAAGCGGCGCCAGAACGAAGCGGCGCTCGGCGAGGCGCGGGTGGGGAAGGGTAAGCTCGGCCGCCGGCGAGCGCAGGTCGCCGTAGAGCAGCAGATCGACGTCCAGCGGGCGCGCCCCGAACCGCGGTCCGGGCCGGCGGCCAGCCGCCATCTCGAGCGCCTTGGCGATCGCCAGCACCGCCTCGGGCGCCAGCGCGGTGTGGCCGACGGCTGCGGTATTGAGGAAATCGGGCTGCGGCTGGGGGGAAACGGCCTGTCCGCGGTAGAGGGAGGCGACGCGCAACTCGCCGAGGCTCCCGCGCAGCTGCTCGAGAGCCCACCGCAGAGCCGCCTCGATCTCGCCCGGGTCGCCCAGGTTGCCGCCGAGCCCCAGCGCCACGAGCGCTACCGAACTCGACGGGGACGCCGGCGCAGTCACGGGCGTCGCGGAACCGTCAGTCGTCGTCGTCGACGTCCTCGGCCGCTTCCTCGATCTCCGCCGCCCCGAGCTCGGGGGCATCGAGCTCGTCGTCCGGGGCCGCCTCGATCGGCTCTTCCTCCTCGACCTCGATCGGCTTGACGACCTCCGCCTTGCGCTTGCGGCGCGAAGCCTGGGCGACCGCCGGAGACTCCGCCTGCGAGGCGTTCTTCTGATCGGATCCGCACTTCGGGCAGATCGCCTCGGGCTTGCCCAGGTCGTAGAACTTGGTACCGCAATTGAAGCACTCGCGCTTGACTCCCAGCTTCAGCTCAGGCATCGCAGACTCCCGGGCGGCGTACCCATAGGGGCCGGTCAGAGGGCGCTGAAGCTAGCATCCGACCGGAGGGCTGTCAACGGACCTCCGGGGAACACCCTCCGGCCGGTCCGCGGACGGCGGATCTCCTCCGGCCTCTCTTGGGCGAGGGAAGTAGATGTGGGTCTCTCAGACTTCGGTGGCTCGCCCAAAGTTCGGCCGGAGGAGTCCGCCGTCCGCCCCAGAAGGACCGGCCGGAGGGTTCCCCGGAGGCTTGCGCGATGGGTCGGAGAGGGCTACGATGAGAGGTCTCGCGGTCCTCTCCGGTCGCGGTCGCGCGGAGACCCATCATGAGACGACACCCGACCCGCTTCACTCTCGCGCTCCTCTTCCTGCTGCTGCCGCTGGCGGCACTGCCGTCGGCGGCCGTCCGTCATGCCCAGATCCCTGACCCGCTGGCTCCGGGGCTGTCCGGGGCGGAGCGCCTGCAGGCGCTGCTCGAGCGGGTCAAGATGCAGCAGAAACAGGTCCGGACCATCGAGGCGCGTTTCGTCCAACACCGCGTGAGCGCCATGCTCGTGGCGCCAGAGCAGTCGACCGGCACCTTCTCGTATGCCGCCCCCGACCGTGTGCGTTGGGAGTACCAGGCCCCGACTCCAATTACGGTCGTGATCCGCGGCAGCGAGATGACCACCTGGTATCGGGATCTCAAGCGCGCGGAGACCTTGAAGATTGGCCGCTATTCCAGCCAGGTGTTCAGGTTTCTCGGCGCCTCCGGCAACATGGACACGCTGCTGGACTACTTCACCGTCGAGCTGACGCTCCCGAAGGAGAAGGGCGATCCCTACCGCCTGAAGCTGCTCCCCCGGTATGAGCGCATCAAGAAGCGCATCAAGTCGATGCGGGTCGACATCGATTCCGAGCGTTTCTTCCCGAACCACCTCGAGTACCAGGAGGCGGACGGCGACACCACCAGCTACGACTTCAAGGACTTCCAGTGGAATCCTCCGCTCCCCGCGGACCGCTTCGCCCTGCAGCTGCCCCCTGGCGTCGAGACCCGCGTCGTCGACCTCGGCAAGGACGCCAAGTCACAGGGCCGCCCGTAGCTTGACGAGCACGGGCCGGCTCGCCTTCGAGATCTTGCCGGCGACCTCCGGCGCCCGCTCGGGCGGCGCGGCGCCCGCCGCCCGCCTTGGCCGTCTCATCACCCCTCACGGCGCCGTCGACACGCCGGCCTTCATGCCGGTCGGCACCCTGGGCGCCGTCAAGGGCGTGACCCCCCAGGAGCTGTCCGCCGCCGGCGCTCCCATCCTGCTCGCCAACCTCTACCACCTGGCGCTGCGCCCAGGCATCGACACCATCGAGCGGCTGGGCGGTCTGCACCGCTTCATCGGCTGGACCGGGCCGCTGCTCACCGACAGCGGCGGCTTCCAGGTCTGGAGCCTCGGACACCTGCGCAGCGTCGATGACGGCGGCGTCACTTTCCGCAGCCATCTCGACGGCTCGTCCTGGCGCTTCACCCCTGAGGCGGTGGTGGAGTGGCAGGAACGGCTGGGCGTCGACGTCGCCATGGTGCTGGACGAATGCCCGCCGTGGCCGGTCAGCCGCGCGCAGGCCGGCGCCGCCTGGGAGCGCACCTTGGGCTGGGCGCGGCGGGCGCGCGACGCCTGGCGCGGCGGCGCGGGCGGCGGCCTCTTCGGCATCGTGCAGGGCGGCGTCTTCCACGACCTCCGCGAGCGCGCCGCCCGCGAGCTCGCGGCGCTCGACTTCGACGGCTACGCGATCGGCGGGGTGAGCGTCGGCGAGCCGCCGGCCGAGCGCCGGTCGGTGGTCGAGCGGACGGCGGCCGCCCTGCCGCCCGAGCGGCCCCGTTACCTGATGGGAGTCGGCTACCCGGCCGACATGCTGCACGCGGCGACGCACGGCATCGACCTCTTCGACTGCGTGCTGCCCGCCCGCAATGCCCGCCACGGCGTCCTGTTCACCCGCGAGGGGGTGCTGAAGATCCACAATGCGCGCTTTCGCGACGATCCGCGCCCGGTCGACGCGGGGTGCGCCTGCCCTTGCTGCTCGCGGCTGTCGCGCGCCTTCCTCCACCACCTGATGCGCGCCGGCGAGCTCACCGGCCCGGTGCTCGCGACCCTGCACAACCTCCGCTATTACCTTGACTTTATGGCCGAGCTCCGGCAAGCTATCGCCCTCGGTGCGCTGGCGGACCTGGCGGCGCGGCTCGCCTTCTCTCCGCTTCCTCCCGACGATCCCCAAGAGCAGAGGAGCCCCTGACGCAGGCCACCAGGCTCGACCGGCCTGCCCGACACTACCCATGGCTAACCAGAACCCGCTGCTGCAATTCGCCCCGATGTTCCTGATCTTCGCGCTGTTCTACGTGCTGATGATCGTGCCGTCGCGCAAGCGCCAGAAAGCCCTCCAGCAGCTGCTCGAAAACCTCAAGAAGGGAGACCGCGTCGTCACCAACGGCGGCCTCTACGGCGAGGTCGTGGCGGTCACCGGCGCCACGGTGGTGCTCAAGGTGGCCGACAACGTCAAGGTGAGGGTCGCGAAATCGGCGATCACCGGCCTCGAGCCGGACGCGGAGAAAGGCGGTACCCCGTGAAACGCAACCTGCTCTGGCGCGGACTGCTGATCCTCGCCACGATCCTGGCGTCGGTGGCCGCCGCCACCCCGCCGCAACAGAAGATCAATCTCGGCCTCGACCTCCGCGGCGGCATGCGCCTGGTGCTGCAGGTCCATACCGAGGACGCGCTGCGGGCCGAGACCGACGGCGACATGGCGCGCCTGGCGCAGCAGGTCAAGGACGACTCCCAGGGCAAGCTCGAGATCAAGCCGCAGCGCACCGGCGACACCCGGATTCTGGTCCCGGGCCTGACGCCCGACGCCAAGACTGCCGTGATCGAAGCCGCCAAGCGCGTCCTGTCGCGCTTCAACCACAGCGATCAGGGCGACAGCGTCACCTTCGACATGTTCCCTGGCGACGTGACCAAGCTGCGCGACCAGTCGGTCAACCAGGCGGTGCAGACCATCCGCAACCGCATCGACGCCTACGGCGTCACCGAGCCGGTCATCCAGGCCTCCAGCAACAACCGCATCGTCGTGCAGCTGCCGGGGGTCGACGATTTCGACCGGGTGCGGAAGCTGATCAAGAACACTGCCTTCCTCGAGTTCCGCATCACCGTCTATCCCAAGGACGGAGCGCACCCGGTCACCCGCGAAGACCTGCTGGCGCACTTCGGCGGCAAAGTGCCGGACGACGTCGAGGTCGTTCCCGCGCAGCGCTCCGAGCGCGACGCCGGCGCTCCCGTGCCGCTGTTCTATGCGGTCGAGAAGCGCCGCACGGTGACCGGGCGTGACCTGCGCAACGCCAGGCCGGCGCTCGGCCAGATGAACCAGCCGATCGTCGAGTTCAGCCTCACCCCGGACGGCGCCAAGGCGTTCTCGACGCTGACCGGCGAGCACGTCGGCTCCGGCCTGGCCATCGTCCTCGACGGTACGGTCGTCTCGGCGCCGCGGATCAATTCGCGCATCAGCGACTCCGGCATCATCGAGGGCAGCTTCACCCAGAAGGAGGTCGAGGACCTCTCCACCGTGTTGCGCTCGGGCGCGCTGCCGGCCAGCATCACCTACCTCCAGGAGACCACCGTCGGTCCATCGCTGGGCCGCGATTCGATCCGCGAGGGGCTGCGCGCCGGCATCGTCGGCACAGCGCTGGTGGTGCTGGTCATGCTGCTGTACTACCAGCTGAGCGGCGTCAATGCGATCAGCGCGCTGGTGCTGAACGTGCTGCTGTTGTTCGGCGGCATGGGACTGTTCCACTCGACGCTCACCCTGCCCGGCATCGCCGGCGTCATCCTGACCATCGGCATGGCGGTGGACGCCAACGTGCTGGTCTTCGAGCGCATCCGCGAGGAGCTGCGCGCCGGGCGCACGGTGCGCTCGGCGATCGACATGGGGTTCGAGCGGGCCTTCACCTCCATCATCGACACTCACGTGACCACCCTGATCTCGGCGATGTTCCTGTTCCAGTTCGGCACCGGCCCGATCAAGGGCTTCGCGGTCACCCTGGTCATCGGCCTGCTGGCCTCGCTGTACACCTCGGTGTTCGTCAGCCGCTGGATCTTCGACCTGGTGCTGTCGCGTCGCAAGGTGGCGACGCTATCGATCTAGGGCGACTCGGAACGCGGAACGGACGAGCGGAAGAAGCATAAGGAGCGCGGCATGCGGCTGCTGGGAGATACCAACATCGACTTCATGAAGTACCGGAAGTTCTGGATCATCATCTCGCTGGTCCTGATCGCGGTCTTCTTCTTCGCCGTCTTCACCATCCACTTCAAGCAAGGCATCGACTTTGCCGGCGGCACGCAGCTGACCCTGCGTTTCCGCGACAAGCCGCAGGTCGATCAGCTGCGCTCGCTGCTGGCGGCGGCGGGCCTCGGCGACGCCGAGATCCAGCGCTTCGGCGACGAGTCCGCGAACGAGGTCATCATCAAGACCGCCGTTGCCAAGGGCACCGAGGAGGGAAGCCGCGAGCGCATCGTGAACGCGCTCAATCGCTTCTACAACCAGGGCGAGACCGGCAAGATCGATCTCAACCAGGCGGGAGCCGACGCCATCATCCAGGCGCTCGGCGGCGCGGCCCCGGGGACCGCCGCGCCGGCGGCGCCGGGCGGCCTGGCCGTTCCCGTGGCGAGCCCGCAAGCGGCCGTCGCCGACGCGCTGATCAAGGAGCGCCGCAAGGACAACGACCTGTTTCGCGACTGGAACGCGGTGGCCCGCACGCCGGGCCTGACGCCCGCGGCGCTCGCGACGCTCCGCGACAAGGCTTTCCTCGGCGAGTACGCGGTGCCCGGGGTCGAGAACGTCGGACCGCAGATCGGTAAGGAGCTGCGCCGGCAGGGCTTCTGGGCGGTGGCGCTGTCGCTGCTCGGCATGCTCGCCTACATCGGCCTGCGTTTCGAGCTGCGCTTCGGTATCGGCGCGGTGATGGCCTCGATCCACGACGTGCTGGTGACCCTCGGGCTGTTCATCCTCATGCGCTTCGAGCTCAACCTCACCACCGTCGCCGCGTTCCTGACCCTGATCGGCTACTCGACCAACGACACGGTGGTGATCTTCGACCGCGTGCGCGAGAACATGCGCAAGAACCGCCGCAAACCGCTGATCGAGGTGATGAACGAGAGCATCAATCAGACGCTGTCGCGGACCATCATGACCGGCGGCCTCACCATGCTGACGGTGGCGGCGCTGCTCGCCCTGGGTGGGGACGTGCTGCGCGGCTTCGCTTTCGTGATGACCGTCGGCATCATCGTCGGCACCTACTCCTCGGTCTACGTAGCCAGTCCTTTCGCCCTGCTCTGGGAGCAGCTCTTTGGCAGCAAGTCGCGCATCCGCGGCGAGGTGACGGGGACGCCGCCGGCCGGCGCCAAGGCGGCGGCCGCCGCCGGCGCAAGATCCGCGACCGCCGCCGGCGCGTCCGCCAGGGCCGCTGGCTCCGGGGGCGGCGCCAAGACTGCAGCTTCGCCGCCGGCCACGCCGCCGGGCTCGCGGCCAGCCTCGGATTCCACGCCGCGGCCGCCGCGTGCCGCCGCCGGCCGTCGTCGCTCCGGCCGGCGGTAGCCCTTCGACAGGCCTCCGTCTTGGCGATCGGGTGCCGGCGTCGATGCGGGCTCGGATGGCTCGTCGCGAGCTCCATCCTGCTCTTGCTGCCGGCCGGCGCGTCCGCAGTTGTTGCCAGCACCGAAACCGGCCAGGCGGCGGCGCCGCCCGCGGGAGGGCCGGCGCCGGCGGCGCGGCCGGCAGCAGAGGCCAAGGCTCCCCGAGTGCGCCAGGGCCAGGCGGAGGCGGACGACTACACCCGCTATGAGCTGCTGGGCCCGGACAGCGCGCAGTTCCACATCCTCTACGAGGTAACGGCGACCAGCCCCGGCGCCACCGCCTACTTCAATCCGATCCGCAAGGGCAGCGAGGCGAGCGGCGAAACAGTCCACGACCGGGCGAGCGGCAGGCTCCTGGACTTCGCGGTGGTGAGCGGCGAGGAGGCGCGGCGGAGCGGCCTGCCGGACGCGGAGCTCGGCATGGGCTACCTGCGCATCCGGCTGCCGCGTCCGGTGCCGGCCGGCGGCGGGGTGCGGCTGCTGATCGAGAAGACCTACAAGGACCCGAAGAGCTACTACCGCAAGGGCGGCGATCGCATCGTCTTCGCCCGCTCGCTGGGGATCCGGCGCAACGCCATCGTGCTGCCGGCCGGCTACGAGGTGGTGTCGTGCAACGTCCCGGCGCAAGTGCTGCCCGAGCCCGGCGGGCGGATCAAGGTGAGCTTCATGCACAACGGTCCCGACGCCGCATCGCTGGTGCTCGAGGCCCGGCAGCTCGCCGTCGCAGACCACCCGGAGGGGGGCCGCAGCGCCACGCCGGCAGCGGCGCCCGCCACCCCGGCCGCAGCCGCACCGCCGCGCGCTTCGGCTCCGGCGCCGACCTCTCCAGCCGTTCAGGCTCCCCCTGGACCGGTCGCGCTCCCGGTAACGGCACCTCCAACGGCGCCTCCGCAGTCTCCGCCGCGGGCAGCGGCGGTCGAATTGGACATTGCCGAGCGGCGGGCGGAGCGCCTGGCGGAGCGGGCCCACCAGGACCGCACGATCGTCTATTTCCTCCGGCAGCCGGAGAGTCATGCCTTCGACCTCTACCACGACTACACCGAGACTCACCCCGGCGCGGACAAGTACCTCAACGTGGTGCGCAAGGGCAGCGCCTCGTCGTCACCCTCCGCGCGCAATCTCGACACCGGGGAGGCCCTGCGCGTCGAGACGCTGCGAGGGGAGGCCCTGCGGCAAGCCGGTCTCGACGCCGCCGAGCTGCGCGAAGTCTCCGGCGGCGCCGCCGACATCGCGCCTGATACCGAGGTGGTGATCGCCCATTTCGCGCCGCTGCGCCAGGGCGAGAGCGTGCGCCTGCGCATCGCCGAGACCTACACCGACCCGCGCAGCTACCGCCTCGAAGGCGACCGCCTGGTGTTCGATCGCACTTTCGGCCGCCCGCGCAACGCGGTAGTGCTCCCCGCCGGCTGGTATCTCGAAGCCACCGCCATCCCGGCAACCGTCACCGAGACCGAAGACGCCCGCATCCGGCTCGACTTCGTGAACCCCCGCCCCGACGAGATCGCCGTCCTGATCGAAGCCCGCCGCCGCCCGCCCGGCTGAGACGTCTCGCCATCGCCGTGGACGACGCCTCATCCCTCGCCGGTGCCGCGCAGGTACATCAGCTCCGAAGAGCCCGGTGGCCTGAGGGGAGGGAGGAGGGCCGCGGTCGGCAGGTCCCTCCGGCCTCCTTTGGGCGAGTCCCGCAGTCCACCGTGGGCCGCATCCACGCCCCTCGCCCATTGGAGGCCGGAGGGACCTGCCGGCCACGGTCCGGCCGGAAGGGTTCCCCGAAGGGAACAGCGCTTGCCCTATACTTGTTTTTCCGCTTGACAGTGCCCGCACGGACGGGCAGCCCTTGGTATGCCGCCGATCTCGACCAGGAACTTAGCGCCGCCGGTGCCGTCCCATGGGATGGTGCGCCTGGACGAGATCGTCTCCTGCCTGCAGAACCATGGGCGCAAGGTCGAGCCCGAGTTCCTGCGGGCGGTCTATGACTTCTCCTCGGCGATGCACCGCGACCAGGTGCGGCGCTCCGGCGAGCCTTATCTGATCCACCCGCTCAACGTCGCCTGGCTGCTGGCGGACCTCAAGTTCGACCAGACCTGCGTGGCGGTGGGGCTGCTGCACGACGTGCTCGAGGACACCCTCACCACCCGCGAAGTGCTGGAGGCCGAGTTCGGGCAAGAGATCGCCGAGCTGGTGGACGGCGTCACGAAGATCAGCCGCCACGAGTACGTCCGCCGCGACGACGCGCAGGCCGAGACCTTCCGCAAGATGATCCTGGCTTCGGCCAAAGACATCCGGGTGATCCTGGTCAAGCTCGCCGACCGGCTGCACAACATGCAGACGCTCGAGCACCTGCCGGCCGAGTCCCGCCGCCGCATCTCGCGCGAGACGCTCGAGATCTACGCGCCGATCGCCCACCGGTTGGGGATGGCGCGGGTCAAGGGCGATCTCGAAGACCTCGCCTTCTTCTATCTCTATCCGCACCAGTTCGCCGAGCTGCACTCGAAGATCGCCGAGAAGATGAAGCTCGCCGAGGCGTCCATCCAGCGCATCCGCGAAAGCCTGGCGCAGACCCTGGAGAAGGCCGAGATCGACGCCGAGATCAGCTTCCGCGTCAAGCGTTACTACTCGATCTACGAGAAGCTGCGCCGCCAGGGCATCGACATCTCGCAGCTGTTCGACTACCTCGCCTTCCGCATCGTCACCGGGGCCCTCAAAGACACCTACGCCGCGCTCGGCGTCGTGCACCAGAGCTGGCGTCCGATCCCCGGCCGCTTCAAGGACTACATCGCGATGCCGAAGCGCAACTTCTATCAGTCGCTGCACACCACGATGGTCGGCGACGAGGGGCAGCCCTTCGAGGTGCAGATCCGCACCCGCGAGATGGACCTGATCGCCGAGGAGGGCATCGCCGCGCACTGGCGCTACAAGGAAGGCAAGGCCGAGCCGCGCCAGAGCGACCGCAACATCGTGTGGCTGCGCCAGCTGCTCGAGTGGCAGCAGGACATCCAGGATCCGCGCACCTTCCTCACCGCGCTCAAGGTGGATCTCTACCCGGACGAGGTCTACGTCTTCACGCCGCGCGGCGAGGTGCTGTCGTTCCCGCGCGGCGCGACGCCGCTCGATTTCGCCTATCGCGTGCACACCGATCTCGGCCACCATTGCGCCGGCTCGCGCGTCAACGGCAAGCTGGTGCCGCTGCGCACGCCGCTCACCAACGGTGACATGGTCGAGATCCTGACCAACGCCAACCGCAACCCGAGCCGCGACTGGCTCAACTTCGTCACCACTTCGCGCGCCAAATCGAAGATCCGGCACTGGCTCAACACCCACCAGACCCAGCGCGCCGCCGAGATCGGGCGCCGCCTGTTCGACAAGGAGCTGCGGAAGTACGGCATCGCGAGCAAGAAGGTGCTCGAGAGCCCGGCGTTCGCCACCTATCTGCGCGACGAGGGCATGTCGAAGCTCGACGACCTCTACAGCCGCATCGGCTTCGGCAAGGTCGAGCCGCGCCAGGCGCTCCTCCGGGTGCTCGGCGACGAGTTGCTGGTCGAGCCGGCCGCGAAGCCGGGACGCATCCGCCAAGCGGTGAGCAAGATCCTCCCCTTCGGCCCCGGGCCGATCGTCGTCAAGGGGCACGGCGACCTGCTGGCCTTCCTCGCGAAGTGCTGCAACCCGTTGCCGGGCGAGGAGATCGTCGGCTACATCACGCGCGGTCGCGGCGTATCGGTGCATTCGGTCGACTGCCCGAACGTCAAGAACCTGCTCTACCACCCGGAGCGCGAGATCGAAGTGCAGTGGGACCGCGAGCGCGACACGCTCTACCAGGTGTCGCTGCTGCTCGAGACCGAGAACCAGCCGGGCCTCCTCGCCCGCCTCACCGAGGTGATCACCAAGGCCGACAGCAACATCACCCAGATCGAGGCGGAGACCCACGAGACCGGCCGTGCTTCGATCGGCATCGTCTGCGAGCTCCGCCACCGCAAGCAGCTCGAGAAGCTGATGCGCGACCTGCGCTCGGTCTCAGGGGTGCTGCGCGTGGACCGCCAGATGAACGTCTCCGGCGGGCGCGGCGAGGCCGAGGCGATGACCTGAAGCTGGGTCGGACGACCCCCGATGCAGCGCGTTACTTAGCGGGAGTAGCGGGAGTAGCGGGAGCTCCGGCAGTAGCCGGAGTAGCGGCAGTTCCGGCAACGCGAGAAGCGCCGGCGCCGGCCTGCTCTTCCGGCTGCCAGTTCCGCGCCGGCGCCTTGACGACGCGGCCGCTGCGCAGGCAGCGAGTGCAGACCGCGATCCGCCGCACCCGCCCGTCGACCAGGGCGCGAACCCGCTGCAAGTTCGGCTCCCAGGTGCGCGAGGTCACGTTGTGAGCGTGACTCACGTTCTTGCCGAACACCGTGCTCTTGCCGCAGACATCACATTGCTTGGCCATGACAGTTCCTCTCTCTTCGCTTCCGATCCGCCGGCGCCGCTCGCGTGCCGCTCTCTCTATCCGCGCTCTTGCCGGGCGCCTCCGCGCGGGGCAGCGCATCTTACCACAGCGGCGCCGGCCCGTAGCGCCGGGGCTGGAGTCTTGACGGGCGATCGCGGCGGGCGATCTCGAGGCTGCACGACGTACCGCTCACGCCCGGTTCCCGCTTCAGTGAACCCTAGCGCAAACGCGCACGCAAACGTTTACAGTGACGAAGCTCACAGCCCCGGCCCGCTCCCGGAGCCGACGCGATAAGTCAAGGTCCCTCAACGGCATAAGGGCTTGCTCGCGGGGCCCGAACTAGTGTAGAGTTCGAACACTGTTCCATATAGCGATGGATGCATGAGTGCCTTGACACCGGCACTTTTTCCTGGTAGCTTCCAGCGAAGCTTTAACTAAGTGCCTCTAACTTGCGTTGAACGCAGGCGTTTACAGGGGGAGTCCAGGACGTGGCCTTGTTCTCGCGCTCCAAGAAGGGAGTCGTAGGTCTGGACATCGGCAGCTCCGCGGTGAAGCTCGTGGAGCTGACCGAACGCAAGGCGGGCGAGTTCCACCTGCAGCGTCTGGGCGTCGAGCTGCTCTCCCCCGAGGCGATCGTGGACGGCTCGATCATGGACTCCTCCCTGGTCGTGGACGCCATCCACAAGCTCAACGACCAGACGCGGGTGAAGAACGCCAACTTCGGCACTTCGCTCTCCGGCCACTCCGTGATCATCAAGAAGATCCCGCTGCCGGCGATGCCCGCGGAGGAGCTCGCGGAGTCGATCCAGTGGGAGGCCGAGCAGTACATCCCTTTCGACATCAACGACGTGCGCCTCGACTACGAGATCCTCTCGGAGGGCGAGCCCGGACGCGACAACATGGACGTCCTGCTGGTCGCCGTCAAGCGCGACAAAGTCAATGACTACGTCTCGGTGATCAGCCAGACCGGCAAGACCGCGGCGCTGGTCGACGTCGACGCCTTCGCGGTGCAGAACGCCTACGAGGTCAACTACGACCTCGACCAGCGCAAGGTGGTGGCGCTGATCAACATGGGGGCCGGCGTCACCAACATCAACATCCTGGCGCGTGGCACCACCGTCTTCTGGCGCGACATCTCGTTCGGCGGCCAGCAGTTCACCGAGGCGCTGCAGCGTGAGTTCAATCTCGCTTTCGCCCAGGCCGAGAGCCTCAAGCGCGGCGACACGGTGGATCGCTACAGCCTGTCCGACGCCCGCCCCGTGCTCGACACCGTCTCCGCCGAGATGGCGTCGGAGATCCGCAAGACCTTCGATTTCTTCTCGGCGACCTCCTCCGAAGGCCCGGTCGACGAGCTGGTGCTTTCCGGCGGCTGCGCGCTGACTCCGAACCTGCAGCAGATCCTGCGCGAGCGCTTCGAGGTGCCGACCGAGCTGATGAACCCGCTGCGGCGGGTGCATTGGAAGGAAGGAGCGTTCGACCGCGCTTGGCTCGAATCGATCGCGCCGATGATGGCGGTGGCCGTCGGCCTCGCCATCCGGAAAGTCGGCGACTGATGCGGACGCCGCGCTGGTTCCACTGCCGGTGGGTAGCGCGGGGGCTCGAGCCATGATCAAGATCAACCTCCTCTCCGAAGGCAAGCGTCCGGCGGCGGTACGGAAGGCCAGGGCTCCGGGCGGCGAGATCCGGGACCTGGCGCTGTGGATGCTGTTGCTCGGCGCCCTCCTCGGAGTGCTGGCCGCCGGCGGCTACTGGTGGTATCTGAACGGCAAGCTCAAGGAGAAGCAGGAAGAGGTGGTGCAGGTGCAGAAGGAAGTCGATGCGCTGCAGGCGGTGATCAAGGAGGTTGAGGATTACAAGCGGAAGAAGAAGAACCTCGCCGACAAGATCGCCGTCATCAACGAGCTCAAGAGCAACCAGCGGGGTCCGGTGCGGGTGATGGACTACATCTCGCGCGCCCTGCCGGAGCTGCTGTGGCTCGACCGGATGAAGATGAACGCCAGCTCGATCGAGATCGATGGGCGGGCCTTCAATCCCAACGCCGTCGCCAACTTCATGGACAACCTCGACAAGGTCCCGGAGTTCAAGGAACCGGTGCTGAAAGACACCAGCGCCGAAGGCAACGTCTACAAATTCTCGATCGTCTTCGATTACTCCTTCGCGCCGAAGAAGCCGGTCCTGCCGGGGACCCCGCTGGCGGTGCCGGGAGCCGTTCCCCCGTCGGGAGTCGTCCCGCCGCCGGGAGCTCCCCCGGCGAAGCCGGCCACACCGGCGAACCCCGCCCTCAACCGCGCCGCGCCGCCGGTCGCCGCCCAGCCGCCCGCGTCCGCACTCGCCGCACCCTCCGCGAGCGGGAAATAGCGGGAGATCCACTCCATGGCGCTCACGACCGGCGGATTGGGAATGGCGGGCAAGCCCTGGTACTACGGCCTGGGGATCGGCCTGTTCATCGGCGCGGCGCTGTTCGGGCTCGCCTACTGGCAGTACCTGGATCAGATCAAGGACGACATCCAGGCGCAGGAGACTCGCCTCGAGGATCTCCAGCACAAGAAGCAGGAAGGGCTGATCGCACAGCAGCAGCTGCCCAAGTTCCGCGAGGAGGTGCACCAGCTCGAGCTCGAGCTCGACAAGCTGCTGCGCATCCTGCCGGCGCGCCGCAACACTCCCGACCTGCTGCGGCGCATCCGTGCCCTGGCGGAGCAGGGCGACTTCAACTTGAAGGATTTCAGGCCAGGCGTGCTCATCGACAAGGAGTTTTATAGCGAATGGCCGATCAGCGTCGATCTCGACGGCACGTACCACAACCTGGCGTTGCTGTTCGACCGGGTCGGCCGCTTCTCTCGGATCATCAACATCCAGGATCTGACGATCACCGCGCTGAATCCGACCAAGGCGAACCCGCACACCATCGCCGCGACGTTCATCGCCAAGACTTTCGTCTACAAGGAGCCCGATCTCAACGCGCCGGCGCCGGCGACCCCGAAGCCGGGGCGGCCGCAGCCGCCGCCGGGCGCGCCGGGCCTCGCCGCCCCGCGGCCCTCGGCGGGGGACCAATGATCGACCGCGGATCGACCGACCAGGGATCAAGACGATGAAGCCTGCCAAGACTCCGCCCCGCATCGCTCGCGCCACTACCGGCGCTCGCGCCGCTCGCGTCGAGCGCAGGGGGGGCTCGCGCCGCCGTTGCCGTCCGTCCCTGCCCGCCGTGGCGATCCTCTGCCTGTTCGCGCTCGCCGCCGCGGGGCAGCAGCCGTCCACGACCGCCGGCCAGGGTAGTGCCGGCAAGGCGCCCGCGAAGGCCGGCTCCGCGACCACCGCGACCGGTTCCAGGCAGTCCGCGGCCCAACCATCCTCGGCGGCCGGCGCAGCGGGGACGGCGGGGACGGCGAGGACACCAGGAGCGGCAGGGACGGCGACCGGCGCCACCGGTGCCGGAGGTCCCAAGCAGCCGGCGGGGGCTCCCACCGCTCCGGGAGCGCCGGCCTTCGGCGCGCCGAAGCCCGACATGGGCAACATCGATCAGATCCTCGAGGGTGACGAGGAGGTCCTGGCCGGCGGCAATTCCTTCACTTACGATCCCGGCAACCGGCGCGATCCCTTCAAGTCGCTGCTGATCGCGCCCGATCGGCCCGAGTTCCGCGGTCCCCGCCCGGAAGGCGTCCCCGGCTTGCTGATCGACGAGATCGATCTCAAGGGGATCTTCCGCACCGCGCGCGGCTTCGTCGCGCAGGTGAACGCTTCCAACCAGAAGAAGAGCTACCTGCTCAAGGAAGGCGATCAGCTCTACGACGGCGATGTGATGAGCATCGGCAAGAACGAGGTGGTCTTCAAGCAGATCGTCCAGGATCCAACCGCCTTGAAACCGTTCCGCGAGATCGTCAAGAGCTTGAACCCCGGCGGGTAGCGGGGGGTCCCGAAAGGGAGAACGCCATGGGAGACGTGGTCATGAGCAGACTGAGCGCCGGATGGCAGCGACTGATCGCCGCGGCGGTATTGATCCTGGCGGCGGCGATCGGCTGCAGGTCGTCCCAGCCGGCCCGGGTCGTCGACCGTCCCGCGCCGGAGCAGGCGTCGGTCGCGGCCCACGCGGCACCGGCCGCCGACGGCAAGGCCTCGGTGGCTCCGGGCAGCTCGACCGCGGCGGCCGCGGCAGCGGTGACCGAGATCCGCACGCTGGAGCTGCGTGAAGGCGCTCCCGAGGTCTTCGTCGACCTGGAAGCCAGCGCGCCGCTGGTCTGGACCAGCTTCCGCAACGCCGAGGGCAAGGTGGTGGTGGAGCTGCCCAACGCGGTGCCCTCGCCGCGCGTGCAGGACGTCAACCCGGACGACGGCCTGGTGTCGTCGGTCAGGGTGCAACGCGAGAGCGAGGGCAGCCGCCCGATGACCCGGCTGATCATCGCGACCCGTCACGAGGTCGAGCACTCGGTGACGGCCGACGGCTTGCACCTCCAGATCCGCCTGCTGCCGCTCGAGACTCAGGCCAGACTGGTCGCCAAGGAACCCGCCAAGCCGAGGCTCGCCTTCGAGCCCGTGCCGCAGCCGCCACCAGCCGCGCCCCCAACGCCCCCATCGCCGACAGCGCCCGCGACCCAGGCAACGCCGCCGGAGTCCGCGGCCGCCGCTCCAGCCGCCGCGCCCGCCGCGCCTCTCGTCCAGCCGGCGGCGCCGGCGATTGGCGCGTCCGTTTCGGCGACCAGCGCCGGCACCCCCGATGCCCCGGCGGTCGCGCCTGCCCCCAGCGGCACGCCGGCCACGCGGCTCGAGGCGATCGAGGTGCTCTCGTCGGAGGCAGGCGGCGCCACGATCCGGATCTCCGGCGACGGCGAGTTCCCTTACTCGACCTTCGCGCTGTCCGATCCCAGCCGCTTCGTCGTCGATCTCCAGGGCGTGGTCAACCGCAGCCCGCGCTCGACCGTGACCATCCCGAGTCCCGGTGGCGCCGTGCAGCGGGTGCGGGTCGCCCAGTTCAGGCCTGGACCGAAGGGCGTGGCGCGGGTGGTGTTCGATCTCAAGCAGAACGTCGTGCCGCGCATCGAACGCGCGCCGCGGGCGTTGGTGGTCAGTTTCCAGGAGCAACCGGGCGCCGCGGCCAGCGCGGGTGGCGGCCCGGCGTCAATGCCGCCAACCTCGCCAACCTCGCCGTCATCGCCGTCGGCGACATCTTCGACATCGGCGCGGCCGCCGGTCGTGCCGGCGGACGCCGCCGCCTCCTCCACGGCGGCCGCCCCTGCCGCGCCGACCGCGCCGGCGAACACCGGCGCCGCCCCCGCGCCCACGAAGCGTCGCGCCAGCGGCAGCCACGCTGCCAAGAGCGCCCCGGCCGCGAGCGGTGACACCCCGGCGACCGCCGCCATGTCCCAGCCTGCGCCATCATCGCCCTCATCTCCGACATCGCCGGCGCCGACGCGCACTCCGGTGGTGGCGGCGGCGCCGCCCTCGGATCTGTCGCTGCGCCAGACGCCGCCGGCACCGGCCGCCGCCGCTCCGGCCCAGGTGGCCCAGGCGCGGCGCCCGGCCGGCGTCGAGGTCGAGGACGCGCCGCCGGTGCCGGCCCGCAAGCCCAGGAGCAGCGCGCGGGCGGGGCTGCCGTCGGTCGCGCCGGGCGCCAATTCCTTGCAGCAACCGCCGGCGGACCTCGGCCGCAAGGCGGAGACGACCAGCGAGAAGCTCGGCCGGGACGTCTCCGGCGAGCAGAAGGCCTACACCGGCGAGCCGATCGACCTCAAGGTCACCAACGCCGACGTCACCGAGGTGCTGCGCACCTTCGCCCAGATCAGCGGCCTCAACATCGTGGTGCAGCCCGGCGTCACCGGCACGGTCACCGCCGAGCTCGAGAACGTGCCCTGGGACCAGGCTTTCGAGGAGGTCCTCAAGATCAACAACCTCGGCTACGAGCGCGAGGGCAACGTCATCCGCATCGCTCCCAACGACGTGCTGAAACGGGAGGCCCAGGACCGCCAGCAGCTGGCGCAGGCGCGGGCGCTGGTGCTGCCGCTGCGCACGGTGATGCGGCGCCTGTCCTATGCCAGGGCCTCGGACGTGGCCAACCTGCTGCGCAGCGGCGGCACCGGGCTGCTCACCCAGCGCGGCAGCGTCATCGTCGACGACCGCACCAACACCTTGATCATCAAGGAGCTGCCCGATTTTCTGGACGCGGTGCTCGCGGTGGTCTCCAACCTCGACACCCCCGAGCCGCAGGTGATGATCGAGGCGCGGATCATCGAGACCACCAAGGACTTCAACCGCGCCCTGGGCATCCAGTGGGGCTTCGATGCGGTCGCCGATGCCGCCCACGGCAACACCACCGGCCTGATCTTCCCCAACAACGTCACCGTGGGCTCGCAGAAGGGAATCAGCGCCCCCGGCAACGTCAACCTGCTGACCGGTGGGCAGAACGGCTCCCTCAAGATCCATCTCGGCAACGTTCTCAACACCTTCCAGCTCGACTTGCAGCTGCAAGCGGCCGAGCACGAGGGCCTGATCAACATCCTCTCGGCGCCGAAGGTGGCGACGCTGAACAACCAGCAGGCCTACATCCAGAGCGGCATTCAGCTGCCGATCCAGACCATCGCCAACAACACGGTCACCACCCAGTTCATCAATGCCACGCTGCGCCTCGAGGTGACGCCCCAGGTCACGGCCGAAGGCACCATCATCATGGACATCAACATCTCCAAGAAGGAGCCGGTGACCAGCCTGATCATCGCCGGCGCCACCAACGCGCCGATCTCGACCAAGGACGCGAAGACGCGACTGGTGGTGAGGGACGGCGGCACCGCGGTCATCGGCGGTATCTACAAGGTGACCACTAACGTCAGCGAGGACCGCGTCCCCGGCCTGGCAAACCTGCCGATCGTCGGCCACCTGTTCAAGAACCACTCGCGGGACGAGGCTAACGACGAGCTGTTGATCTTCATCACGCCCCGGGTCATCAAGATCTGAGCTCGAACCAAGCCTTGGTGAGCACCTTGAGCATGTAGGAGACGCTGTGGAGCCCGATATGACACCCATGAAAACGGTGAAACAGACCCTGAGCTTGGCCCTTCTCGTTGCCGTCCTGCTCGTCGCCGCCAGCTGCCGGTCGCGCACCGACAAGACGGCCGGACCGGTGATCCTGACCTTCGGCAACATCACTGGGATCCCCCTGGGGGCGTCGGTCGGTTCAGCCACGACGGCTGGAGGCGTGACCATCGGCACCTTCACCTTGCTGAGCGTCCTCAAGGATCCGAACGCCGGCAGCAACCCGGCGATCGAGGACGTCGAGGTCACCTCCTACCAGGTGATCTACAAGCGCCGGGACACCGGCACTCGCTTGCCGCCGGCGCTGGTGGCCTCCCTCGCCCTCGAGGTGCCGGTCAACAGCACCGGGACCATCAACAACCTGCCAATCGTGCGCCTCGACCAGCTGCTGAGCCCGCCGCTCTCCGACCTGGTCAAATTCGGCCAGGACACGGAGACGGGCACGCAGGTCATCGTCGTCGACGCCCAGGTCACTTTCTTCGGGCAGACCCTCTCCGGCGACAAGGTCCAGTCCGGGACCGCCCCCTTCACTCTCGAGTTCACGCCATGAGATCGAGGAGCCTGGGTATGAAACCGTTCCGGCCTTACTACCGCATCCTGATCGCGGCCGCGCTCGCGGCCGCCGCCGCCTGCTCGACGAAGTCGCCGACCGAGCCCGGTGGGTCGGGGCCGCCGATCGGACCCAAGGTCCCGCCGCCCGTCACGACCTTCAACATCACCGTCACCGCCAACCCCAGCCACCTGACCATCGGTTCGACGGCGGGCAGCAAGATCACGGTGCAGGCGGTCAACATCCAGGACGGCTCGCCGCCGCCGAATCTCACGCCGGTGAAGCTGACCACGACGCTGGGAGAGTTCAACTCGGTGGGTAGCGGCGCGACGACCGCCAACCTGCAACTGGTCAATGGGCAGGCCCAGGCCGTGCTGTTCCCGGGCACCAGCGCCGGGACCGCCACCGTGGGCGCCACCGCGTGTACTGACACGCCCCGCCCGTCCGGGTGCCCGACCGGCGTCTTCAACCCCGGCGCCGCGACGGTCTCCATCGGCTCGCCAGGCACCTTCTTCGTCAACTCGCTGGCGCCGAACACCGGCGATCCCGCCGGCGGCACCGTCGTCACCATCTCCGGCGGCGGCTTCCAGGCGCCCGTCTCGGTGACGTTCGGCGCCAGCAGCGCGCCGGTCAAGTCGGTGTCGCCGAATGCCATCCAGGTGATCGCGCCGCCGTCGGCCTCTCCGGTGCCAGTCGGCACGACCCTGCAGGTGAGCGTGACGGTGAACAACAACATCGGCGGCACCCTGGGCGGGACCGCGACGCTGACCAACGCCTTCACCTACGTCCCCGGCGGCGGCGGCATCCAGCAGCCGCAGATCTTCTCGGTCACTCCCTCCTCCGGCACCAACGACGGCGGCACCCAGGTCCAGATCATCGGTCAGAACTTCGTGGCGCCGGTCCAGGTGCTCTTCGGCAGCGGCACCTCCCCCTCGAGCTTCAACGGCATTGAAGCGACGGTGCAGTCGGTGACCGCGACCCAGATCATCGTCGTCTCGCCGCCCGCCCGCGGGCTCGGCCAGGACAACACCAACCAGCTGGTGAACATCCTGGTCAAGAACACCAGTTCCGGCTTTGCCACCATCGACGGCGCGGCCTTCAAGTACGGGTCGAAGGTCATCGTCACCTCCGCGGGACCGACCACCACCGTCTTCAACCAGCCGGTCAAGGTCACCATCTTCGGGCAGGGCTTCGCCAACCCCGTGGCGGTGGGGCTTGCCGGCATCGCCGCGCAGGTGCTGTCGACCAGCGGCACCGAGATCCAGGTCCTGTCCGGCATTCCGGCGGTCAGCAGCTGCGCGAACATCAGCGGGCCGGTCACCGTCACCAACATCAACAACGGCGACAGCGGCATCGGCCCCACCTTCGTCTACCTGGTACCCAAGCCGGAGATCTTCAACGTCTCGCCGAGCTCGGGCGGCCAGAACGGCGGTACCGACCTGGTCATCACCGGCGTGTTCCCGGATCCCGGCGCCTCGCAGGTGCTGATCGGCACGCAGGCGGCCTTCCCGACGGCGGGCCGCACCTCGACGACGAGCACGCTGTTCGTGACCACGCCGCAATTCACCGGCACCTTCCCGACCGTGCCCTGCACGGTGGGCAACAACACCGGCACGATGAACGTCGGCCAGAGCGAGAGCATCACGATCAACGACGCCGTCACCAGCTGTACCACCACCATCACGGGCGCCTTCACCTTCGAGCCCAACGACACCTCGTGCCACGTCACGATCACGCCGCCGCCGAAGCTCGTCGCGGGCTTCACTTTCACCAAGAGCGGCCTCACGGCCGACTTCACGGACACCACGACGGGCGGCACTACGCCCTATCACTGGGCGTGGAACTTCGCCGACCCTGGCTCCGGGGCGATGAACACGAGCTCCGAAGAGAACCCGGCCCACACCTTCAGCGCCCCGGGCACCTACAATGTGGCGTTGACGGTGACCGACTCGGGCACGCCAGCACAGATCGCCACGTTCCATATGTTCGTGACCGTGCCTTAGCCAGCATCTGTCGGCGAAGCACCGCCACTCTCGGGGCGTCCGCCTGGACGGGCGGCCGCCCCCGTTCGTATACTCGGCACCATGAGTTACCGCGCCGCCCATCTCCCGCTGCTGCCCGTCACCCTGCTCGTGCTCGGCCTGATCTCCGGATTATTGGGCTGCGGCAAGGCCAACCCTGTCGCGCCCTCGGGCTCCACCGTCACGCTCTCCGCCAATCCCTCCGAGCTCACCTCCCCGACCGGCACCTCGACGATCACCGCGGTGGTGCGCAAGCCCAACGGCACGGTGGCGGCCGGCGTCGAGGTCCGCTTCACCGCCTCGCTCGGCACCATCGACACCCTGGTGGCGACGAACAGCGGCGGCATCGCGACGGCGACTCTGCGCGGCGACGGGCGCAGCGGCACCGCGACGGTGAACGCGGCGGTCGATGGCGGGGCGACCGCCACGGCATTGATGGTGCCGATCGGCGGCGGCGCCAAGACCATCTTCCTGCAGGCCGTCCCGGCCAGCATCTCGGCGGCCGGAGGAACGGCGCAGCTGGTCGCCCTGGTCCGGGATGCGACGGGACAGCCCGCGGCGGGCGTGCTGGTGAACTTCATCACCAACGTGGGCCGCGTCTCCCGGTTGACCGCCACGACCAACACCAGCGGCGAGGCGACGACCACCCTGATCATCACCCCGTCGGACGTCACCAACCAGACGTCCGTCTCGGTCAGCGCCACCGCGGTAGGCTCGGACGGCACCCCGCAGACCGCGATGGCCACCGTCGCCCTGCTGAACCCCAATGCCGCGGCCTCCATCAGCGTCTCGGCGAATCCGGGACAGATCTCGGTCGCCGCCCTGCCGGTCACGATCACGTTGCGGGCCGTGGTCCTCAACTCCCAGGGACTGCCACTTTCAGGAGTGAACGTCTTCTTCTCCTCGACCCTCGGCAAGGTCGTCTCCACTGGAGCCCAGCCAACGGACAACAACGGCATTGCCACGGACACCCTGCAGGTCAACAAGGGCGACGTTCCCGCCGGGACCACGCAATTCACCGTGACGGCCCAGGTGCCGGGCGCCGGAGGGGTGCTGATCAGCGGCACGACCGTCGTCAACGTTTCCCCGTAGGCGGCGGCCTGCGCCCGCAGGCCGCCCGCCACCCGTGGGCACCGCCAGCCGCCCGCCGCCGATGCGACGTAACTCATGGTCGCCATTGGCGGAAGGGGCCGTTCCGCCCGGCCCTTGCCTGCTATAATGCAGCCCGCATGACCGACGGGTTCCCGGATCGCCTCACCCAGCTGCGTGCGCGCTGGCAGGGTGACCCCTCGTCGCGGGTCTTCCTGCAGCTTGCCGAAGAGTACCGGCACCTCGGCCGGGTCCAGGACGCACTCGAGGTGCTGGACAGCGGCCTCAAGGAACATCCCGGATACCTCTCGGCGCTGGTGGCCAAGGGGCGCTGCCTGCTGGAGCTTGGCGACGCCGGGAAGGCGCGCGGGGTGCTCGAGCGCGTCGTCCAGCAGGACGCGACGCAGATGGTGGCGAACAAGCTGCTCGTCCGCGCCTACCTCGAGACCGGCGAGCCCGAGCGTGCGGGCCAGCGGCTCGATCTTTACAGCCTGCTCAACGACAGCGATCCGGAGATCGCGGAGCTGCGCCGGCGGGTGGTCGCGATGAGCCGTCCTCCCCGAGTGCCGGATGGGCCGCGCCCGGAGGAGCCGGCAGAGAGGTCGCGCATGGATCCAAGCGAGACGCCCGCCGCGGAGGTGTTCGACCTCGGGCCGGCGGCGCCGGTCCGCTCCTTTGACGCAGCGGACGACGTCTTCGGCCTGGGGTTGCCGGAAGCCCTGCCCGCCGCCCCCGCTGCCCTGGCCGGCGCCCCGACTCCCGCCGCCGGCGCTGCCGGCCAACCCTCTGGTGCTGGTCCGGTCCGTCCGCCCGCCCTCGCGTCGCGCGGCGGCGATGGCGGCGCCAATGGCGCCGAGCCGTTCCCGGACCCGGAGCCCGAGCACAGCCGCCGGCTGTACCTGGCGAGTTTCGCGGCAGAGCGGATCTTCTGGTTCGACGAGCGCCTCGAGGAACCGACGCCGGAGCCGGCCGCCGCCGCGGCGGCCCCGCCCACCGGGGAGGCTGCCGTGGCCGAGGCGCCGGTCGAGCAGCCTGCCGTGGCCGCCGCGCCGGCCGAGGAGTCGCCGGCTCCGGCCGCCGCCGCGCAGACCGTCACCCTGGCGGAGCTGTACCTGCGCCAGGGGCACACGGAGGAGGCGGTGCGGATCTTCGGCGAGATCGTGGAGCGGGAGCCCGGCAACACCGCCGCGCGTGAGGGTCTGGCCCGGCTGGCCGGCCGCGCCGCCACCGGCGGAACCCCCCGCGAGGGCCAGCTCGACGCCAGCCAGCTGCTCGCCGGTCTGAACGATCCGCAGGCGTCGCCGACGGTGCGCCGGACCTATCTCTTGCAGAGCTACCTGGCGCGCCTGCGGCAACCGAGGAGACCTCATGTTCCTTGAGCAGCTGAGCCGCATCAGCGACCGGATCGGTGGGGTGCTCGCGCTGTCGCTGGTGGCCAAGGACGGCATCGCGGTCGAATCGGTGAGCTCGGATCCCGACCTGGACATCGAGGTGCTGGCCGCGGAGCTCGTCTCCCAGGCGCGCTCGATCGGCGACAATCACCGCGAGCTCGCGGTCGGCGAGGTGCAGCAGCTGTCGGTGATCACCGACCGCTTGACGCTGATCGTCAGCGCGGTGACCCGCGAGTACTACCTGCTCCTGGTGCTGGGTCCCGACGGCAACTATGGCCGCGCGCGCTTCGAGCTGCGGCGAGCGCGGCTGGCGCTGGAACGCGACTTGATCTGAGGCGGAGGACCAGTCCGTGCTGACATTCGAGCAGATGAAGGAGCTGGTCGAGCTGGTGGCTCGACACCGCCTGAGCGGCCTCGAAGTCGAGCGCTCCGGGTTCCGCCTCAAGATCGACGGCTTCCAGGCCGCGGCCTCGCCGGCGCCTCAGGCCGCCAGCCCGCCGGCGCCGGCGGCGCCGCCGGGTCCGGCGTTGCCGCCGGCGACGGCAACCGGCGGGACGGCAGGCCGGGCGGGCGGGGCGGGTGACGCTTCGACCCTGGCGCTGCCCCTGGCTCCCACCGCCGCGCCGCTGCCCGGCCTGCCCGTCCACGCCGGCGATCTCGCGCCGGCGCCGCCGGGCGCCGCCGCGAAGACCGGCTCGCTCCAGGGATACCAGCACATCCTCAACTCGCCCATCGTCGGCACCTTCTACCGTGCGCCATCGCCGGACGCCCCTGCCTTCGTCGAGGTCGGCTCGCGGGTGCGCAGGGGCCAGATCCTGTGCATCATCGAGGCGATGAAGCTGATGAACGAGATCGAGTCGGACGTCGACGGCAGTGTCGTCGAGATCTTTCCTCAGAACGCCCAGGCGGTCGAGTTCGGAGAGCCGCTGTTCGCGATTCACCCGTCCTGAGCCGCCGCCGCCGCCGACCGCGCGCCGCCTGACGTCCCGGCATGTTCAAGAAGATCCTCATCGCCAACCGCGGCGAGATCGCCCTGCGGATCATCCAGGCGTGCCGCGAGCTCGGGATCCAGACCGTCGCCGTGTGCTCGACCGCCGACCGCGACAGCCTGCACGTCACCTACGCCGATGAGGACGTCTGCATCGGCCCGCCCCCCTCGGCGGCCAGCTATCTCAACATCTCGAGCATCATCTCGGCGGCCGAGATCACCGGCGCCGACGCCGTCCATCCCGGCTACGGCTTCCTGGCCGAGAATGCCCATTTCGCCGAGGTGCTCGAGGAGTGCAGGCTCGGCTGGATCGGGCCGCGACCGGGAGTGATCCGCGCCATGGGCGACAAGGCCCAGGCCCGCCAGGCGGCGACTGCCGCCGGGGTGCCGGTGCTGCCGGGCAGCCGCGAGCCGCTGGCCGACGCCGCCGAGGCGCGCCGGCTGGCCGCCGAGGTCGGCTATCCGGTCATCCTCAAGGCGGCGGCCGGCGGCGGCGGCCGCGGCATGCGCATCGTGGCGGCCGAGAGCGAGATCGAAGGGCAGTTCGCGACCGCCGGCGAGGAAGCGCAGAAAGCGTTCGGCGACGGCCGGATCTATCTCGAGAAGTACCTGGTCGAGCCCCGGCACATCGAGTTCCAGGTCTTCGGCGACCTGCATGGCAAGGTGATCCACCTGGGCGAGCGCGAGTGCTCGATCCAGCGCCGCCACCAGAAGCTGATCGAGGAGTCGCCGTCGCCGGTCCTCACCCCCGAGCTGCGCGAGGAGATGGGCGCCGCGGCGGTGCGCCTCTGCCAGGCGGTGGGCTACGAGAACGCCGGCACCATCGAGTTCCTGCTCGACGCCGACGGCTCGTTCTACTTCATGGAGATGAACACCCGCATCCAGGTCGAGCACCCGGTGACCGAGATGGTGACCGGCATCGACCTGGTGAAGCTGCAGATCCAGGTGGCCGCCGGCCAGCCGCTGGTCCTGCCCAGCGGCCTGCACCCGCGCGGCCACGCCATCGAGTGCCGCATCAACGCCGAGCACCCCGACACCTTCGTGCCCAGCCCGGGCAAGCTCAAGACCTTCCACCCGCCGGGCGGACCCGGCACCCGCGTCGACACCCACGCCTACGAGGACTACGTCATCCCGCCGTATTACGACTCGCTGGTCGCCAAGCTGATCGTCCACGACCGCACCCGCGCCGAGGCCCTCGCCCGCATGTCGCGCGCCCTCGACTTCTTCGTGGTGGAAGGGATCCACACCTCGATTCCCCTGCACAAACGCATCCTGCGCGACCCGGAGTTCATGGCCGGCAGGATGTCGACGCGCTTCCTCGAAGGCTTCCTGAAGCGCCAAGCGCAGGCCGGATGAGCGAGCGACCCGCCGGGGACGCAGCCACCCATCATGCGGTCGGCCAGATCGGTGGGGTCGGCAGCGGGACTGGCGGGACTGGCGGGATCGGCCGCGCGCGGCCTCGTCCGGCTCCGGGCCTGCTCTACGCCATCGCCGACGCCGAGGCCCTGGCGCCGCTGCCGGTGCCGAGCGCGGTGGCGGCCATGGCGGAGGCCGGAGTGCGCACCATCCAGGTGCGCGCCAAGCGCTGGACCGGCCGCCAGTGGTACGAGGGGATCGCGGCCAGCTGCCGGGCGCTCGAAGGCAGCCGCGCCGCGCTCTGGCTGGACGACCGCGCCGACCTCGCCGCCCTGTTCGCGGCGGCCGGCCTCCGCGGCCTGCACCTCGGGCAGCACGACCTGCCGCCGGCGGCGGCGCGGCCGGTGATCGGCGATTCGCTTTGGATCGGCGTGTCCACGCATAATGAGCGCCAGCTCGTCGCCGCAGACGCCGATCCCGAGGTGGATCTGATCGCGGTCGGACCGGTCTTCCCGACCACCGGCAAGACCGGGTCCGGCCCGGACGCCGCGTCCGCGCCGCCCGATCCCGCCGTCGGGCTCGATTTCATTCGCTGGGCGCGCGCCAGGACCGCCAAGCCGCTGGTGGCGATCGGCGGCATCGACGCCCGGCGGATCGCCGCGGTGCTCGCGGCCGGCGCCGACGCCGCGGTGGCGCTGGGCGCCGTGTGCCGCGGCGACGTGCGCGAGAATTGCATCCGCTTGCTCGCGGCGGCGGCCTGACGGGAGTGGGCGGGCAGGAGCAATGCGGATCTTTCTGACCGGCTTCATGGGCGCCGGCAAGACCACGGTCGGCCAGCGCCTGGCGGCGTTGCTCGAGTTGCCCTTCGTCGACCTGGACGAAGAGATCGAGCGGCGAGCGGGGAGCACGGTGCGGGAGCTCGTCGAGCGCCATGGCGAGCCTTGGTTCCGGCGGCTCGAGGTCGAAGCGCTGCAGGCGATGCTGGGAAGGGGTGACACGGTGATCGCGACCGGAGGCGGGACGTTGACCTCGGAGCTTGGCGCCCGGCTGATCCGGGAGGCCGGGCTGTCCGTGTGGCTGAACCCGTCGTTCGCCACCATCGTCGACCGCATCGGCACCCTGGGCAAGGCGGACCGTCCCCTGTTCCGCGAAGAGGCGCAGGTCCTGGCGCTCTACCGCGAGCGGCTGCCGGCGTACCGCCAGGCGGACCTGACGGTCGACGTGGCACCGGTCGAGGCGCCGGAGGAGGTCGCGGCGCGGATCGCCTTGCTGCTGCGGGAGCGCCGGTGCGCTATCTGATCCTGTCCGACATGCACGCCAACTGGGATGCCTTCGAGGTCATCCTGCGGCGGGCGCGGCGCAAGCGGTTCGACACCATCCTGGTGCTCGGCGACCTGGTCGGATATGGCGCCGCGCCGAACCAGGTGGTCGAAGCGGTGCGGCGGATGGCGCCGCGCCTGATCGTGGTGCGCGGCAACCATGACAAGGTGGCCGCTGGCCTCGACCCGGGCACCAACTTCAACCAGACGGCGCTGGCCGCCGCGCAGTGGACCACCCAGCGTCTCACCAGCGCCAATCTGCGCTACGTGCGGGAGCTGCCGGAAGGCCCCGTGGAGGTGGCCCCCGGACTGGCGATCTGCCACGGCTCGCCGCTGGACGAGGACACCTACGTCTTCTCGGACATCGACGCCTTCGAGATCTTCTCGTCCTTCGCCACGCCGGTGACCTTCTTCGGGCACACCCATATCCCGTCGGTGTTCTCGCTGGAAGGCCGCCGGCTGGGGGTGACGGCGTTGCGCGGCAGCAGCGGCAGCATCGAGCTCGATCCGGAGGGCCGCTACCTGATCAACCCGGGATCGATCGGCCAGCCGCGCGACCGCGACCCCCGCGCCTCATACATGACCTACGACAGCGAGCGCCGGGTCGTCCGCTGGTACCGCCTCCCCTATCCCGTCCTCGCCGCGCAGCGGCGCATCCTCAAAGCCGGCCTCCCGCACGCCCTGGCGGACCGCCTGGCGATCGGCGCCTGAGGGGAACCCTTCCGGACGGGCCGTGGGCGGCGGACTCCTCCGGCTAGCAAGCTCTTCGGGCGCCGTTTACTTGGACAGGCTCCCAGGCTAGACAACTAGTCCTCACCTGGATCTATGTGGATCCAGGCCGGTCAGGTTCATCCTTAAGCCGAATCGGGTAGGGCGGCCGGACGCGGATGGACGGTCACTCGGCAAGAGAATGCCGGGTCCCTTCTGGACCGTTTTTGAGACGAAGGATCTATCTAGTACCTGAATAGCTGTCTATAAACTATCGACATTAAACGATCTCGTAAGTCCAGAAAGGGGGGAGGAAGCCATGCCTTGCCGTCAGGTTCTGCGCTATCGGATCCTACTCGTCACCGGTCTGTCGCTGCTCGGCGTCCTGCTCGGCGCGCCTCGCCATGCTTGGGCCCAGGGCTGAGTGGCCGCACGCCTGGACGCGCCCGTGCTCGGCGTGGAAGACACTTATACCGGACCGAATAAATGGCAGGTCTCCACGAGCTGGAGGTACCAGCGATCCCATCGCCATTTCGTGGGCGACGTCGAGCAGGTGCAACGTGCGACGGAGGAGAGCGAGGTCATCAACACCATCAATCAACCGGAGCTCGGCATCCGCTACAACCTGAACGATCTGTGGAGCTTCACGCTCGGCATCCCCTACCTGATCGCCGAACGGTCGAGCCCGATCCGTGACGCGCACCGGGTGGTGGTCGACCGCAGCATCTCCGCCTCCCATGGCGTCGGCGACATCACCTTCGTCGCGCGACGCCTGCTATGGGACCCGGCGAAGCACCCGGACGGCAACCTCTCGTTCGGGCTGGGAATCAAGATCCCGACCGGCGCGGACAACGTCCTCGACTCGCATACGCGGATCGTCAACGGGCAGCGCGTCACGGATATCGAGACCAACGACCAGTCGATCCAACCTGGGGACGGCGGCTTCGGCGCCATCGTCGACGTCCAGGCCTTCCAGCGCATCGCCCACAGCGGCCTGGCGCTCTACTTCTCGGGCACGTACCTGATCAATCCGCGGGACACGAACGGCGTGCTCACCTACCGCGGCGATCCCAACGAGAAGGTGATGTCCGTCGCCGATCAGTATCTGGCGCGAGGCGGAGGCACCTACTTCACGCCGAGCTGGAAGGGGTTCGGCGTGGGCCTGGGCGGCCGCATCGAGGGGGTGCCGGTGAGGGACCTCATCGGCAAGAGCGACGGCTTCCGGCGTCCGGGCTATGCGGTCTCGGTGGAGCCCAGCCTGAGCTTCTCGCGAGGGGCGCATACCTTCTCGCTGGCGGTTCCCGTTGCGGTCTACCGCAATCGCCAGAGGAGCGTCGCCGACCTCATCTCGGGCGGCGCCGGTGACGCGGCGTTCGCCGACTACATCATTCTGGTCGGGTATTGGCGTAAGTTCTGACGCTTGGTCGGGGCTCCCCACTGCCAGCGGGGAGCCCCGAGGGCTGGAGCTCTCCCGGGGGCTACGTCAGCTTGCCCAGGGAATCGAGTTGCCTTGCCTGGCGGACGCGGTTGATGGTCGCCAGGATGCCGCCGGCTAGCACCACGTAGAGGCCTCCCCAGACCATGGAGATGAGCGGCTTGGTGGTGACGTCGAGCGCCAGGTGGGCCGGGTTGGCGACGCCGCCGAGGTCGAGCCGCACCTTGCCGGACGAGGCGTTGATGCCCGAGATCCTGACCGCGCCGCCGTCGGGCAGCGGCAGCGGCGGGGTGTCGACGCGCCCGTCGGCCGGATTGAGGCGGTAGAGTGGCCGCAGGCCGGCGGTCTTGCCGTTCTGCGTCACCTCGAGCACCGCGCCGACGGTGACCGTGCGGCCCGCCGCCATCGCCACCATGGCATTGCCTTCCGCCTGCAGGTCGAAGCGCACGAAGCGCACCCGCGTCTCGCCGATGGCGCCGGTTTCGCCCTGGGCGAGCTCCAGGAACGGCTGGCCGGGGTCGTACTCGAGCGGCGACACGTAGAGGTCCATCAGCGCGAAGTTGCGGATGTCGGGGTTGACCATCAGCTGGCGGGTACGGCGGTTGACGAACATCTTCGGGTAGACCTTGAAGCGCTCGCCGCGGCGCGCCACCTCGACTTCCATCGCTTCTTTCTCGCGGCCGCGGCTGGGGATGAAGCGGACGAACGTCAGGGTCGTGTCGCCCACCTGCTGCGGCACCCCCTGGACCAGCGTCACCTTGGCGCTGCGGTCGTAGCCGGAGGAGGCCAGGATGCCGAGCAGGATGACGCCGACGCCGACGTGGGCCAGGTAGCCGCCCGCCCCCGCCAGCCCGCCGGCTCGCGCCTTCTCCCAGGTCTTCTGCAGGTTGCTGGCTAGAGCCAGCGCCGCGAGGAAGGCGAACAGCAGGTGCAGCGGGTTGTGGACCTGCCAGAGCGCCGCCCCGGCCGTCAGCGCCAGGGCCAGGACGCCCGGCCACAGGAGCTTCCGGGCGATGGCGCGCCAGGTCTCGCCGCGCCAGGTGAGGTAGGGCACCAGGGCGAGCAGCCAGGCGACGAGCAGCGCGATCGGCAGGTTGACCCGGTTGTAGAACGACGGGCCGACCTGGCCGGGACTCTTCATGAAGCGGGTGAGCAGCGGCGCCGAGGTGCCGGCCAGGATCACCAGCGTTGCGACCAGCAAGGTGATGGTGGCCAGCACCATGAAGGTGCCGCGCGACAGCACCGGGTCCTCGTTGGCCCGCGTCGGCACCTGCCGCAGGCGGGTCGCCAGCAGGTAGGCGGCGAGCAGCAGGAAGGTGCCGAGGATGCCGACCAGCCAGCCCGCAAGGCCGAGGTCGACGAAACTGTGCACCGAGAAGTCGGCGAGCACCCCGGAGCGGGTGAGGAAGGTGCCGTAGAGCACCGACATGAACATCAGCGTGGCGAGCACGTAGTTGGCGCGGCGGTAGCGGCCGCGGGTGCGTTCCAGGTGCAGGCCGTGGATCAGCACGGTGCCGAAGAGGAACGGAATGAACGAGGCGTTCTCGACCGGGTCCCACCCCCAGTAACCGCCCCAGCCGAGAGTCTTGTAGGCCCAGTAGCCACCCATCAGGATGGCGGTGCCGAGCACCAGGAAGCCGCCCAGCGCCCAGGGAAAGGCGCGCGCCGCCCAGCCGTCGAAGCGCCGCGTCCACAGCGACGCCATGGCGAAAGAGAAGGGAATGGCGGAGAGGGCGAAGCCGATGAACATGATCGGCGGATGGATGACCATCCAGTCGTCCTGCAGCAGCGGATTCAGGCCCTGGCCGTCGAGCGGCGCATCCAGGCGCATGGCGAACGGGCTCTGGCGCACCAGGATGAAGACCAGGCCCAGCAGCGTCAGCAGGTAGACGCCCATCACCGCCGGCTCGGACTTGCCGGCGGTCCGCTGCAACAGCAGGCCGAGCAGCGAGCCCCACACCAGCCAGATCATGAAGCTGCCCTGCTGGCCGGCCCAGAAGGCGGCGAACTGGTAGTGCATGGGCAGATCGAGGCCGGAGTAGTGGTAGACGTAGTCGATACGGAAGTCGCGTTGCGTGAGCAGCAGGACGAGCAGCACCGCGGCCAGGCCGACCGAGGAGGCGTAGAAGACGTAGGCGCGGCGGGCGAAGACCAGCCCCGTCGCGTCGCCGCGCAGCACCATGGAGTAGCCCCAGAGGCAGGACAGGGCGAACGCCAGCGCGCACCACAGCGCCAGGGCCCCCGGCAGGTAGAGATGCATCACATAGTCCAAGGCCAATCTCCTTCCCGGATGCGCTTGCTGGCGCGCGCCCTCCAACCCGGCATGTTTTCGGGGGTCGCGCGAGCACCCCGAGCGCGGTCAGCTGTAGGTCTTCTCGACCTCGGTGCCCTGGTACTTGCTGGGGCACTTGACCAGCAGTTTGTTGGCCGCGAACTCCTTGGCCCGCGGGTCGTAGCGTCCGATGGCGACGATGCTGATGGCATCTTCGAAGTTGGCCGGGCGCAGGCCGTGGTAGCGCACTCGCACCAGGTCTTGCGTCTTGGGATCGCGCAGGGTGAAGAGCAGGGAGCCGTTGGCCATCTCGTAGGCGGAGGATCCCTTCTGCAGCGCGCCGGCCACCTGGACCATGCGGTTGGCGTCGCGCGCCTCCTGGTAGCTCACGTACGGCGTCAGGGTGTCGCGGAAGGAGGCCAGCGAGAAGCCGGCGAACGCCAGCAGCACCAGCGCGCCGATCAGGTAAAGACGGCGATTCATGGTTTTGTCTCCAAGGAGGGAGTGTCCTGCGACGATTCGAGCGCGCGCACCTTGCGGTCGAGGCGCCAGAGATACAGGAAGAGCCCCGTCCAGATGATCAGGTTGACCACCATCACCCACTCGATGCCGCCGCTGACTTGCATGGACGCCTCTCTAAGGCAGCTTACCGAATAGGTTCATTCTACCGAATAGCTAGAAGGGCTTCTACCAGTTACTAGTGCGCGGCGAGGGCGCGACCGGGTCCGCGGCCCCGGCCCCCCTGGGGTCGCTCGGGTTCGGATGCGGAGCGGCGGACGCCCTGGCGCCCAGAGCGCTGGCGACGTTCGCGGCGTCCGCCGGGTAGGCACCGGCCGCGGCGGCTTCGAGCGCCCGCTCGGCGAGGGTCAGGACCCGGGTGCGCAGGTCGTGCAACCAGAAGAACAGCGCGGTGAAGCCCGCTCCGCTCGCCAGCAGCACCTGCAGCATGCGCGGGTTCATCTCGATGCGTCCGCGCGCGTTGATCACCGGCTCGGGGTGCAGCGAGAAGGTGATGCGCGGCACGACAAAGAAGAAGAACGGCGTCACCACCAGCCCGAGCGCCGCGTACGCCGCCGCCAGCCGGGCACGTTTCTCGGCGTCCTCCACCGAGTCGCGCAGCGCCAGGTAGGCGCCGTAGAAGATCAGCGCCATGACGATCGAGGTCTGCCGCGGGTCCCAGTTCCAGTAGGCGCCCCACATGATGCGCGACCAGACCGCCCCGGTGACCGTCGCGAGGACGCCGAACAGCAGCCCGACCTCGATCGCCGCCCGCGCGGCGCGGTCGTGACGCGCTTGCCGGAGCGAGCCCGGCGGGCGTCTGCCGAACAGGTAGAGCAGGCTGTAGACCCCCGCGGTGATGAACGCAGTGAACGCCGCCCAGGCCATCGGCACGTGAAAGAACAGGATCCGGCTGGACTGCCCGATGAACTTCGCGGCCAGCGGCGCGTACTCGAAGGCGCCGACGATCACGGCCGCGAGCCACAGCCAGAGCAGCAGCCGGGGGGCGGAGGCGACAGTCCTTTTCATGGGTTCCATACGACCGGAAACAGCATCAAGCCCGCGGTGGTGACCGCTCCATCATAAAGTAAAAGCTGCACCAGGGCTACCCCCGGAGGGGCGCCGGCGAACGCGCCGCGGGTCAGCTCGACCGCCAGCAGCAGCAGCGGCAGCAGCACCGGGAAGGATAGCACCGCGAAGAGGGTGCCCTTGCCGCGCGCCTGGGCGATGATCGCCGCCACCAGCGTGCTGCCCGCCGCCAGGCCGAAGCCGCCGGCCGCCAGGGTGGCGACGAGCAGGCCCGGGCGCGCCACGTCGAGGTTCATGACCGCCAGGAACAGCGGCGCCACCAGCGCCTCGAGGGCGGCCAGCAGGGTGAGCGCATAGGCGAGCTTGCCGCAGAACAGCGCCGACGGCGTCGCCGCCAGGCGCAGGGCGGTGGCGGTCTGGGTCTCCTCCTCGTGGACGAAAGAGCGCGGCAGGCCGGCGGCGGCGGCGAAGAGCAGGATCAGCCAGAGCAGCACCGGCAGCGCCTCGCTGCCCTTGCCGGGGGCGGCGCCCAGCGGCCCGAGGCTGGCGCTCACCACCACCAGGGTGTTGATGGCGAACAGCGCCAGGGTGTTGAGGGCGTAGCGGGTGCGCAGCTCGCTCCGCCACTCCTTCGCGAACACCGCCGCCGCCTCACGCACCCAGGTCGAGGCTGGCCGCGACACTGCCGATCTCCAAGGGCACGGGGTTGGCGACGACGGCCAAGCCCGGGGCCGCGCCGGCGACGGCGCGATCGGGGCCGGCGGCGCCCGCGGCGAGGCCTTCTCGGAGGTCGGGACCGGCGGGGCGATCTTGGCAATCTTGGCGATCTGGGTGGTCTTGGCGATCGGGGCGGTCTGAGGCGATGGGGGAGGGGGCGAGGTGCTCGGCCAGCAGGCCGCGGGTGATCGCCACGCCCGCCGCGTCGAGGTTCTGGAAGGGCTCGTCGAGCAGCAGCAGGCGCGGCCGGTGGAGCAGCGCCCAGGCCCAGCGCAAGCGCTGCCGCATGCCCGACGACAGCGCCGCGGTGGGGCGGTCGGGGGGCAGCTCGAGGCGCCGCAGCAGCTCGTCGCCGCGCTCGCGCCCGATGCCGCGCAGGCGGGAGAAGAAGGCGAGGTTCTCGGCCGCCGTCAGCTCGCCGTAGAAAGCGAGGTCGGGCGCCACCAGGCCGATGCGGCGGCGGCGGCCGGCGGCATCCAGGGGAGCTCCGTCCTCGCTGTAGTCGATGGTGCCCGAGTCCGGCGCCAGCAGGCCGGCGAGGCAGCGCAGCAGGGTGCTCTTGCCGGAGCCGTTGCGGCCGGTAACCAGCAAGACCTCGCCCGCCGCCACCGAAGCCGACACGCCACCTAGCACCGCCAGACGGCCGAAGCGCCGGCGCACCTGGGCGAACCTCAAGGCGGGAAGCATGGGCTGCGAGTATAACCTTGCCGCTCGGCCGCCCCGGACGTAGCATGGCCGGCGATGAGCGCCTCCGGGGATTGCCCTTCCGGCCGGGCCGTGGGCGGCGAGTTCCTCCGGCCGCCGGTGGGCGAGGGTGTCAACGGAGGGGCGGAGGACTGCGGAACCTCGCCCAACGGCGGCCGGAGGAGCTCGCCGCCCTCGGCCCTCCTCCTTCCCCTCCGGCTATGGTTCTCTCCGGCGGTCGCCTGCGGCCTGCGCATCGTCGTGGTTCTAGCCGCGGCGGCGGTTGGCGGCGGCGCCGCGCCTCCCGACCTGCCGGTGATGCGGCCGCACGACCTCGAGCTGCGGGCGATGCTCCTGCTGGTCGCGGAGCGGCGCATCTACGAGCAGTTGACCGTGCAAGAGGCGCTCAAGGCCGGTCCGGAGCTGCGCGCCGAATTGGCGGCTGCCCTGGGGCGGATCCCGGGGCCAGATGCGGCATCGGTCCTCGGCGGGCTGCTGATCGACGATCAAGCGGAAGTGCGCCGCGCGGCGGCTTTCAGCCTCGGGCTGCACGGCGACGTCGCGGCGCGCCCGGCCCTGCGCAGAGCGATGCTCGATCCCGACCGCGAGACCGGCGCCCTGGCCGTGGAAGCGCTGGGGCGGCTGGCGACTCCCCTCGTCGAGGTGGCCGAGCAGCTGCTGCAGCTGCCCGAGGCGGAGCGCTGGCCGCGGCTGCTGCCCTACCTCTTCCGCTTCAAGGAGGAGGCGCTGGTGCCGCTCGCCGAGCACGGCCTCGGCCTGCCCGACCCGGAGCTGCACCGCTGGTCGGCCTACGCCCTGGCTCGCGACCCCCTGCCCGCCGCTCTGCCGCTGCTGCGGAAGCTGGCCGGCGACCCCGATCCGCTGGTCAGGGCCTGGGCAGCGCGCGGCCTGGGCCGGGTGGGGACCGGCGGTGAGGATCTGGCCGCCCTCGCGCCGCTGCTGGAAGACCCCGCCGCCGGGTCGGTGGTCGAGGCGCTGCGGGCGGGCGCGGTGCTGGTCGGCGGCGGCAAGGCCCCGGTCCCCGCGACCTGGCGTCCACGACTGCTGGCCCTGCTCGCCGATCGACGTGCGGGAGTGAGAGTGACGGCCATCGAGGCGGTGGGAGCCTGGCTGCCGGACCCTGATCTCGGGGCCGCTCTCGCGGAGCGGGCCGGCGCACCGGCAGCCGCGCCACAGAAGGGCGGAACAGGGTCCGCGGCTCCGGCGGCGTCCTCGAAGGCGGGCGCCGCAGTTGGCTCTACGAAGGCCCAGGCGGCGGAGGCGGCAGCGCTGGCGTCACCGGTGCCGCTGGCGCAGACGCTCGAGCGTGGTACCGCCCTCGTGGCCCTGGCCCGCGGCCATGACCCTCGCGCCGAGGCCCTCGTCGCGGTCGCGGCAGGGTCGCCGGAGCCGCGCCTGCGGGCGCGAGCGGCGGAGGCAGCGGGCCTCCTGGGAGACAACGAGCTGCTGGGGCGGCTGGCCGCCGACCCGAATCCGCTGGTGCGCGAAGCGGCGCTGACCGCCCGGCTGCGGCCAGCGCCCGCGCCGAGCCCTGCATTGTCATCAACTGGTGCGGCTGGAACCACCGGGAAAACCCGCGCCGAGGGAGGCCCCGGAAAGACTGGCACCGAGAGGCCAGCCGGCAAGGCCGGCGCCCAGGCTGCCGCCGGGGGTCGGAGCGTCGACACGGCTGCCGGGAAGGCCGCCGTCGCCCCTGTGACCGAGGCGGGCAACTCCACCGACACCGCATCTCGGGCGGCGGCGGCTGCCCTCTCCGATCCCGACGAAGGAGTGCGGACCACGGCCGTCGACTGGCTCGCCGACCATCCGGTGGTGCCGCTCGCCAACCTGGCTGGTGCCCTGACCGCCGCCCTGCGCGACGAGTCGATCGAGTCGCCGCTCGGCGTCATCAAGGCCCTGGCCGCCCGCGGCGAGGCCGAGCCGCGCGAGCGGGGCGCCGTCGTCGAGCTGCTCGAGCACATCGGCCGCCAGCCCAGCTACGCTCTGCGTCGGGAAGCGGCCGCCGGACTGACCCGTCTGGGCCGGCCGGCGCCGTCGCCAGGTCCGCTCCAAGCCGGCAAGGCCGGTACCGGCGACGAGCTCCGGTCCTACCGCGAGATCGTAGAGCGGACGCGCCGCCAGCCGATCGTGGAGGTGCGAACCAACCGAGGCACCTTCCGCCTGCGCCTGGACTGCCCACGAGCGCCGCGCACCTGCCTGAATTTCCTCGATCTGGCTGGGCAGCATTTCTACGACGGTCTCTTATTCCACCGCGTAGTCCCCGACTTCGTCATCCAAGCCGGAGACCCAAGAGGCGACGGCTACGGCGGCCCGGGCTACGTCATAGGCGACGAGATCAACCGCCTGCGCTACCGCCGCGGAGTAGTCGGTATGGCCCTGGCAGGTCCCGACACCGGAGGCAGCCAGTTCTTCATTACTCTCTCCCCGCAACCCCACCTCGACGGAGGCTACACCGCCTTCGGCGAGCTGGTCGCCGGAGCCGAGGTGCTGGACGCCATCCAAGCCGGCGACCGCATCGAGAGCATCGTCGAAGTGCGCTAGAACAGCAGCGCGATGAGAGTCACGGTCGAGCTGGTCGCCGACGTGAAGGCGCACGGCTGGAGTCCCGAGGAACTGGTCTTCCAGCACCCGCACCTGACCCTCGGCCAGGTTCATTCAGCCCTAGCCTTTTATTGGGACCACCGCGAAGAGATTGATGCGGACCTGGCCCGCCGGGAGGCATACGTGGAACGGCTGCGAGCAGAGATCGGCGAGTCACCCATCGTCGCCAAGCTGAGAGCCCGAGGCCAGATCTGACCTTGCCGGTTCGGCTCTACATCGACCACAACGTCAACCAGGCGGTGATTCACGGGCTCCGGCTCCGTGGGCTCGATGTTCTCACCGCCTTCGAGGACGGGGCGCATCAGCTCCCCGACCCGGATCTGCTCGACCGCGCAACCGCGCTCGGCGTCGTCTTCGTGCCCCAGGCACTCGCCGTAGGACTGTGCGTCGAACAGCTCCAACTCCTGGCCGGAGCGGGAGAAGCACAGGAGTTCGTCGGCTCCCTGGAGTTCTCGCCGCTCCGCTAGGTTGTGACACAAGCCGGCGCCCTCGGCCCTCCTCCTTCCCGCCCTAGGCGCCAGTCCGAGATGTCAAGTCAAGCGGCGGCACCTGACGAGGTGACCTTTGTGGTCAGGTTCGACATAGCGCGGAGAAGTGGGTCTTGGTGGTCGTCAGCCTCGCGTCGATGCAGTCGAGGCTGAGGCGGCCTTCGGTGGTCCTCGTCGTTTGCCTGTCCTACGCCCTTGAGTCATTGGTCGGATCCGAGGCGGGAGCCGCCGCCGCGGTCTTTTTCCGTGGCCTGAGACGGCGACGTGTCGCGGCCAGCAATGGCGTCGCGGCGACAGGTTCTAGTACCGGGTCAAGATCGGTGTCACGGATGAGACGCACCACACTATCGATGATTTCGAGGTAGGCGCCTTCCTTGAGGTCCTGGCTATTGAGTTGATCGGCTAGCCGTTGAGCTGAGATGATATTGGCGTTGATGACGGGCTGACGGAAATAGCGGTTGAGCTGGCCGAGCGATAGCTTGTGGACATCGAGGAATGTCTTCGTGATGAACGCACTCAAAGTCCCACCGATGCCTGCGATCGATGCGCCGCCGAGGATCTCCCGTCCGATGATATTATGTGCTCCCCAGCATACAAAGGCCAGCCCCGCGAGCATGGACACGGTTCGCGGCTACTCCTCCACAGACGGCGGCCCCCAAAGCGGGCACGGTGATTGGCGACCACAAGCTCGAGGTCGACCCACTGGTCAAGTTCGGGTACCTCACGCTGACGACCGACGCCAAGACCCTGACGATCACCTTCAAGTTCACTCCCCGCGGACAACCGGCGATGGTTCTTGATTCTGTCAAGCTCGATCTCGTGGCCGGCAAGATCGTGCATTGAGGAGCTGCCCCGGTGCCAAGCTCAGCGTGGCATCCGGACGCTGAAGAAGCGGCCCGCCGAGGCTGGCAAATTCCCGATTGCCACCTCGGCGGTCAGCTTGTTGGGAAGAAAGACAACGCTCTGAATGGTTGCGAGGCCGCTGGCCGGTCCGGGAAAGGCGACCGCTACTAGGGCCTGCCGGAGATCGGCCGGACTGGTGCGTGAGCCGGTTCGCCGCAGCCGCGCGGCGAGCGTCGCGCTACGGTCGCTGCCCACGCCGCCGGTGATGTCGAGAGCTTGATAGAAATTCGTGGTCACGACCTGGCCAGCGATCAGCGGTACCACGGCCTGACGCCTACCCGACAGCTCGAGTACCACCGCGCGGTTCTCGCGGGCGCCGGCGATGAGCAGGTTCATCCCCATGGTCCGCGCCAGCGCGGCCAGGCCGGCGAGCACGGCGGGGAGATGCCAGGTGATGCGCAGCTGTTCATGCCAGAAGCTGCGTGCCGGATGGATTGGCCTCTCTGGCAAGGCTGCTTCGGTTCGGGGGTCAGGCGGTGCCTGCTCGTGCACCTTCCTTATACGCAACGCCGGCAGCCGGCGTCATCGCTTCACCCAGGACGACGGCGGGGGGCGCTTGCATGGTACTGGCGGGCCGCGACACCGGCGCCCGGGCGGCCGAACTCCGAGTACGATAAGAGCCGTTTGCGCCGCCGCCCAATGTCCCTTGCCGCGAGGGTCTTGCGCTTCACTTTTAAGGGCATGTTCGCTCCTCGCCCGCAGCCGCAACTACCATGTCGCCGCGACCAAGGTGGACGTCACCGTCAATACGATCGAGAAAGGAGTGCGCCGCCATGTGGTTCGACCCCCGTTGTCCTCGCGAGATTGCTGCTCTCGCAGGCAAGGTCAGCTGCAAGAACCCGCGCCTGGTCGGAGTCCGTGAGCTGCGCCTGCGCCTGCTGACTGTCCTTCTGGTTGGGCAGGTGGCTGGCGCCTGCTCGGCCGTTCGCTCAGGCGGGAGCCGTGAAGCCGACCTCCCGCTGGCTCGTCCGGACCAGAGGCCGGTCACGGAGTGGCAGCTCTTCACGCCTCCCGATGGCTCGTTCTCCGTCCGCATGCCGAGCGCGCCGAAGGTGAGTGGCACACCGCCCGAGGTTGACTACTTCGTGACCATCGGCCGCTCCGCCACCTATCAGGTCCACATGTCCCCGTTTCCGAATCCAGGGGGCCGCTCGTTGAAGGAGGTAGTTGAATCCACCCCCGAGGCCATGGTCGAAGTGCTGCGCGAGTACGGCCCTCGGCTGATCTGGTCGGAGACCGGACATGCCTCTGGCGACTCGTGCGTCACCTTTCTTGTCGAGACAACGACGGCCCGCCCCCAGACGCGCGCGCTTTACAGGGTCATTTTCGACGTCGTGGATCTGAGAATGGTCACCATCAGTTACGGTGCGCCGGCCGACAGGTTCCAAGAGCCGCGGGCGAAGGAGTTCATCGCCAGCCTCACGTTGCGGCGCGGCAGGCCGCGCTAGCGAGGAAGGACGAGAAGAGCCAGGACGGGCTGCCTCGCGGAGATTCGTACGGCTCTGTCGGTCGAGTGGATGTAGAGTGACTCGAGAACGAGGAGATCCCCATGCCGAAGCGGATCGTGTTGAGGAGCTGTCTTTGGGTTCTCGCTGCGACAGTCTTCGCAATGGCCTCGGCCGGTGCGCAGGGCGGAGCAGGGGCTGCCCCGGCGCGCCCGCTGGAGATTGACCCGGCACTGCTGTGGAACACGTTCCTGGGCGGCTCGGGGATCAGCGTTGGTAGGGGCATCGCGGTGGACGGGAGCGGGAGCGTTTACGTGGCCGGGACGAGCGAGGCGCCGTGGGGCAGCCCGGTGCGGGCGTATGCGGCGGACACCGACGCCTTCGTGGCGAGGCTCGATGCGACCGGGGCGCTGGTGTGGAACACGTTCCTGGGCGGCCCGGGAGCCGACTATGGTCAAGCGATCGCGGTGGACGGCCGCGGGTATGTGTACGTGGCGGGGACGAGCGCTCCCGGTCAAGCCATCGCGGCGAACGGGAGCGGGAATCTCGCCGTGGTGGACACGAGGCCTGCGATGTGGGGCACCAGCCCAGTGCGGGCTTACACGGTGGGCCGCGACGCTTTCGTGGCGAAGCTCGATGCGGCCAAAGGGACGCTGGTATGGAACACGTTCCTGGGCGGCCTGGGGTCTGATGAAGGTCTCGGCATCGCGGTGGACGGGGGCGGGAACGTCTACGTGGTGGGGACGAGCAATGCCACGTGGGGCAGCGGCCCGGTGCGAGCGTACGCGGTGGGCAAAGACGCCTTTGCGGCCAAGCTCAATGCGACGAACGGGGCACTGGTGTGGAATACGTTCCTGGGCGGCTCGGGGTCCGACGAAGGTTTCGGCATCGCGGTGGACGGGGGCGGGAACGTCTACGTCGCGGGGACGAGCGACGCCCCGTGGGGCAGCCCGGCGCGGGCGCATACGGCGGGCAACGACGCCTTCGCGGCGAAACTCAATGCGGCGAGCGGGGTGCTGGTGTGGAACACCTTCCTGGGCAGATCGGGGAAATACTCTGCCGCCGGCATTGCGGTGGACAGGGGCGGCGACGTCTACGTGACGGGGACGAGCAACGCCACGTGGGGCAGCCCGGTGCGAGCGTACACGGCGGGCGACGACGCCTTCGCAGCGAGGGTCGATGCGACGAGCGGAGCGCTGGTGTGGAACACGTTCCTGGGCGGTCCGGCCAGGACTGACCAAGGTCGCGGCATCGCGGTGGACGGGGGCGGGAACGTCTACGTTGCAGGATCGAGCGACGCCTCATGGGGCAGCCCGGTACGAGAGTATTCGGCCTACGACGACGCCTTCGCGGCGAAACTCAGTGCGACGAGCGGGGCGCTGGCGTGGAACACGTTCCTGGGCGGCCCAGGGAATGACTTTGCTTCCGGCATCGCCGTGGACGGGGGCGGGAACGTCTACGCGACGGGGTTGAGCAATGCCACCTGGGGCGCCAGCCCGGTGCGAGCGTACAAGGGGTCGGCGCACTTCAAGGAGGGCGGAGACGCATTCGCGGCGAAACTCGCCGCGACGAGCGGGGCGCGAGGTGGCGAACACATTCCTGCGGCCGCGGTTGCGGAAGACTTCGCGATCAAGCTCAGCCACCCCGCGAAAGTGGGTGATCGAACGTTGCTCACGGGCTCGCGCCGGATCGACTTCGAGATGATAGGGACCGCGTCGGGCCAAGAGACCCGGCAGGAGAAACACTCGATCTACCGCTTCGCCGTCACCCAAAAGGTGTTGGCGGCAGGCGCCAAGGGAAACGGCTTGCAGACTGAGCTCGCCGTGCAGAAACTGACCCGCGAGGAGGACGGAGCTACGACTGAGCTGCTCAAGGGAGGGGACCTGATCAGCGTCCGGCTCAAGGGCCGCGAAGAAGTCTGGGAGATGGGGGGCTCGCCTCTGACTGCCGAGCTGAAAGAGGCGCTCAGCGACATCGCCGGCGTGAACGCCGACGACGAGCCGTCAGATGACGAGGTCTTCGACACCGCGCGCCGGCGCCGCGTCGGCGACAGCTGGCGGGTCGATCCGAAGCTGGTCGCCGGTCAGCTTGCTCGGATGGGCATCGCGGTGGCGGCAGAGGACGTCACTGGCACCGCGACGCTGGGCGGCACGAAGTCGGTCCATGGCATCCTGTGCCTCGAGATGCGCTTCAGCCTCGAGCTGCACAACGTCAAGGCCCCTGCTGCAGAGGATCTGCCCGCGGGAGTGGTGATGGCGCCCTTAACGGTGCGTGCATCCGGGGCGAGGGTCGTGCCCGTGGACGGTGCGCGCCAACCGCTCGAAGAGAGCTTCGAGTTCCAGATGCCTCTCGCCGCGGAGGGCACGGTCGAAGGTGTCTCGATCACCGCGCGCGGCGAGCTGCGGCAAGCGTCGAACATCCAGGTCTCCCCTGTGCCCTAGGACTCGGCAGCGGGGCAGCGGCTGGTGCTCGGCGCCGGGAATCCGCCCAAACTTCCACGCCGAGATCTCCGCCAGCACTTGACCGCGGTCTCCGCACCAGGATAACCTTGACCAGGGTTGGTCAACCAGGAGTCTTGTCGATGTCTGAGACCATCTACAACTTGTACGAAGCGAAGACCTCTCTCTCGCGGCTGGTTGATCGGGCGGCGCTTGGCGAGGAGATCATCCTGGCCAAGGCGGGCAAGCCTCTCGCCAAGCTAGTCCCGTTCAGCCGGCCCGCTCTGCCTCGCCAGCCCGGCGGTTGGGAGGGGCGGATTCGCATTGCGGATGACTTCGATGCTCCGCTGCCACCGGAGATCCAGGCCGCATTCGAGGGGCGCGAGTGAAGCCGGCCAACCGGCTCCTGCTCGACACTCACATCTTCCTCTGGTGGCGCGGCGAGCCTTCCAGGCTGAGCTCCATTGCGCGAAGCCGCATCGCGACAGCGGATCTGGTGTTCGTGAGCGTGGCGTCGGCTTGGGAGGCCGCGATCAAGATCTCTTTGGGCCGTCTCGATCTCCCCGATAGCCTGGAAGCGGGCGTGCTCGCCAGTGGTTTCGAGAAGCTCCTCATAACCTTCGCCCATGCCGAGCGGGCTGCCACACTTCCTCCCCACCATCGGGACCCATTCGGTCGCATGCTAGTTGCTCAGGCACAGGCCGATAGCCTGACCTTGGTCACCCGCGACCCCCACTTGGAGCCCTATGACGTCGAGATTCTCTGGGCCTGACGCTTCGGACCGCTGTTCAGAGATCCACCGGTCTTGCGATGCGCGACCCGCGTAGGGACAGAGTGAGCTTTTCGAGCTGGTCTGCGCGCGACAGGGTCGGCATCGCCACGTCTTCCTGCGCCGCCAGGAGATCGAGGCTGAGAGCGTGGGCGACGACTCCGCCATTCGCCTGGCTGCTTTCGACTGGTTGCGCCATCAGGTAGCGGTGCACGGAGAGGTCCTGCCATGGTCGCTGCTTGTCCGCGGCTTCGAGCACGGCGGCGAACGAGTGCCGCTCGTCAGCCAGCAGGGCATCTTCAAGCCGAGATTGCTGGTGCTGCCCCTTTCGATCCGGACGGCGATGGGCGGAAATTACGACGACTCCATATCGCCGGAAGGCCTTCTTCGATACCGCTACCGGGGGACGGACCGATTCCATCGAGAGAACCTGGGCCTGCGCCAGGCCATGGAGAACCACGTGCCCCTTGTCCACTTCCATGCTCTCAGTCAGGGGCGCTACCTGGCCACCTGGCCGGTGTACATCGTCGGTGACGACCCCGGGCAGCTTACCTTCACCGTTGAGATCAACGAAATGACGCACGCTCTGCAAGGGGCGGATTTCGAGATCGCGGAGCCGCGACGCGAGTACGTCACTGCAACCTTTCGTCGCCGGCTTCATCAGCTGGCGTTCCGCGAGCGGGTCCTCCATGCCTACCGAGAGCGATGCACCATGTGCCGTCTCCGTCACCGCGAGCTCCTGGACGCCGCTCACATCGTGCCCGACCAGGAGCCCGAAGGGATCCCCGCAGTCTCGAACGGCCTTTCCCTCTGCAAGCTCCACCACGCTGCCTTCGACAGCTTGTTCGTGACCGTGGACACTGATTATCGCGTGGTCGTGCGCGGGGATGTGCTCGACGAGAAGGACGGTCCGATGTTGCTGCACGGGCTCCAGGAGCTGCATGGCAGACCGATAGAGCTGCCGCGCCGCACCGAATGGCTGCCATCGCGAAACGCGCTGTCCCTGCATCTCAGACGCTTCAGCGCGGCCTCGTAGGAGCCGGCGGCCGGCGCCGGTCCGGTCTGCGGAGCTCGGCCGGTTCCCGCGCGGCCGAGGCGATCGCGTGGCCCTGTCGTATTCAGGAAACCTTGGCGCCGGCTATGATAGGTTTTCTGCATGACTCTGAAGGCCCGCGTTCATAACGGTCGATTCGTGCTCGATGAGCCGACGGACCTGCCTGAAGGAACCGAAGTTGATCTCCTTCCGCTCGATCCGGGCGACTGGCTCGACCCGGATGACCGCACGGCACTCCATCGGGCACTGGCCGCATCTCAGGAGGATCTCGAGGGCGGCCGCCTAATTGATGCTGACGAGGTGCTGAGGGATCTGCGGACGCCGTGACGCGCCGCAGGGTCCGCTTTACGGCGACTGCCCGGGAACACCTGCAACCGGGCCGTCCCGTACCTGCGGTACACTCTCGCCGATGCTCAAGTGGCGTGAAACCCTATTCGCGGTGGCGGCTCTGGTGCTCTCTGCGCCGTTCGGCGTGGGCAGTGGGGCTCTGGCCGCTCCGCCGCCGCCCGAACCTTCGGCAAAGGCGACCGCGGCCACTCCTGATCCCCAGGTCCTCCTCGGACCCGTGACCCGCGAGCAGGTCGAGACTGCCGTTCCCGCCTGGGTGCAGGCCGAGGTCGAGGCCAAGCCCGATCTGGCGGTGACGCGTGCGCTGGCCGCGGTCGCTCCCGGCGCCGAGGTCACGGTCTTGCTGGGGACCTGGTGCTCCGACAGCCGCCGGGAGATCTCACGTCTGTGGAAGGCGCTTGACTCGATCGGCGCTGGTGCCGGCGGCGGACCGAGCGGCGGCCTGCCTTTCTCCTTGGGCTACATCGGCGTCGACGAGGCCAAACGGGAGCCGGCGGCGGCGGTGGCGGCGGCCGGCCTCAAGTACGTGCCGACCCTGATCGTGCGCCGCGATCGCCGCGAGGTCGGCCGCATCGTCGAGGAGTCGCCGCATGGCGTCGAGATCGATCTGCTGGCGTTGCTCGGCGGCAAGGCCAGCGGCGTGCTGAGCGCCAATCCCAAGGTGACGGCTGCAGGGAGCGCCCCGCCGAGCGCTCCGCCGCGCCGACGCTAGGGTCATGCCGCCGGCCGGCGGGGCGCCGCCCTCGGTTCAACTCTTCTGCAACCTTGATGGGCAGCCTGCGTATCCACCCATGACAAGGGGTGCCGTGCAGCCGAGCGACGAAGAACTGGTTGCGGCGGTTCTCGCAGGCGATCGCGAGGGCTTCGGCGCCCTGGTCGAGCGCTACCAGGGCCGGCTAGTCAACTACCTGTTCCGGCTGCTGCGTAACGCGGACGACGCTCACGACATGGCCCAAGAGGTGCTCGTCAAGGTGTACCAGGTGCTGGACAGGTACGACCCGCAGTACAAGTTCTCGACCTGGCTCTTCAGGATCGCCCAGAACGCCGCCATCGATCAGATCCGCCGGCGGCGCCTGAAGCTGGTCTCGCTGCGGATCGAGGACGAGGATGGGGAAGGCCGGGACTGGGAGCTGCCGGCGCCGGAGCGCGGGCCTTACGGGGACTTGCGGAACCGCGAGCGCGCCGGCGCCATCCAGGAGGCGATCGACGGGCTGCCCTGGGAGTACCGGGAGCTCATTCTGCTCCGCCACTACGGCGAGCTGCCCTACGAGGAGATCGCCCGCTTGAAGCAGATGCCCCTGGGAACGGTCAAGAACAAGCTGTTCCGCGGCCGTCAGATGCTCAAGGAGAAGCTGCACGACTTCCTGGCGGACTGAGCCGGATCGCGCCGACGGACCTGACTGAGCCGAAACCGGCGACGGAACGTACTGAACTGACGGAAGACACACGAGGACGATCGAGGACTACCACCCGAAGGACGACCCGCGATGAACGACAGGCCCGATCACCCGCTCTTCCGCGAGCTGCTGAACCTCGAGCTCGACGGCTGCCTGACCGACGGGCAGCAGGCGCGCCTTGCCACGCACCTCGCCTCCTGCCCGGAATGCGCCGCCGAGCGCCACCAGCTGCGCGCCGTGGCCGGTCTGTTGCAGCACTCCGCGCTCGTCGTCCAGCCCGACTTCAAGCAGCGCGTGATGGCTTCCTTGCCGGCCGCCGGCTGGGAATCGCGCCACCCGCGGACCTGGAGATTCCCGGCCGCCGCTTTCGCCGCGCTGCTGATTGCGGGCGCCAGCCTGCTCGGCGCCGGCTCGGCGCGCCACGGAGGGGTGGGATCGGTCTACGGGGTGTTGGCGGCGTTGGGCGGCCTGCTGCGGGCCGCGGTGGTGGCCGGCGTTGGCGTCACCACCGCCTCCTGGCGCTGGTCCGAGATGTTCGTCGAGCAGCTGCTCGCCTCGCCCATGAGCCTGACGATGTTCGGCGTCTTCGTCGTCTGCCTCAATCTGGTGCTGTTCTCGCTGATCCGCCGCGGTGCCGGCCGCCACGGCTCCGGCGCGGTCTCCGCCTCGGCTCCCGACGGCGAGCATCGCGGGGATCGCAGCCATCGCGCTGCCCACCGCGACGCCCGGCGAGGCACCCGCGGCCGTCGTGCTCGCTGACCCGAGACCGGAAGTCCTCGTCGTCCCAGTTCTCTCGCGCGTCAGAAAAACCCGCGTTCGGCTATGCAGGCAGCTGCTGCCCGCGCTAGATTGGCGGCGTGAGCGCGCCAGAAAGACTCGCCGCGAGCTTGCTGGCGGCCGCGATCGCGGCCGCAGCGGGGCCTGCTCTCGCTCTCGCCCAGGGCGCGCCTGCGCCTGCGCCAAGCGCCGCCGCCGCCGGTGCGCCTGAGCGCGCGACCCCCGCGACTCCCGCGGCCCCCGCCGCCTCCGCCTCCCGCCCGGCAGCCTCCAGCTTCGCCCCCGCCACCTCGCCCGGCCCCTCACGCCTGGCCCTGCGCCTCGAGCAGGGCGCCATCGCCCGCCATCAACTGGTGGCGGTGGCGCGCGACATCGAGGTGGACGGCGACGCGCTCGCCGACGTGGCGGCGCTCAATGGTTCCGTGCTGGTCCGAGGGCGCGTCAAGGGCGACGTGATCGTCATCGGGGGCAACGCCCGGCTGGGTCCCAGGGCGTCCGTCGACGGCGACATCTCGGTCATCGGCGGCGCCATCCAGGCCGACCCCGGAGCGCGGATCGGCGGCCGCTCGGTGGCGTACCCGAATGCCTCTCCCACCCTGACGACCTTGCTCGAGGGCCCCAGCCTCGGCCTCTCCGACACCTCGCCGCTGGTGCTCGGCGCCAAGCTGGCGCTGCTGGCGGCCTGGGCGGCGCTGCTGCTGCTGCTCTTCGCCGCCAGCGGCAGGCAGATGCTGGAGACCGCCGACGACGTGCGCCGGGAGCCGTTCCTCAGCTTCTTCACCGGCCTCACCGGCGTGGCGGCGCTGGTGCTGACGGGGCTCGCCCTGACCATCTTTCTCGGCGGCCTGGCCTGGGCGCCGATGCTCGCCCTGGTCGCGCTGCTGCTGCTGGTGCTCAAGCTCTGGGGCATGGTGGCGGTGTTCTACGCGCTCGGCGATTGGGTGGCGCTGCGGCTGCTGCGCCGCAACCTGCGGCCGCTCAACGCCGCCACCCTCGGTCTGCTGCTGATGGGAGCGATCAAGTTCCTGCCCTACGTCGGCGTTTGGGTCTGGACGGCAGCCACGCTCATCGGCATCGGCGCCACCCTGGCGACCAAGTTCGGACGCCGGGAAGCCTGGTTCGAGTTGAGCCTTCACGGCTAGCGATGCCGGCTGCGCGACGCCAGCGAGCTCTCGCGACGATGCCAAGGTACGGCCTCATCCAGCGCCTGCCGCCGCTGGCGACGATCGCGGTGGTGTCGATCTATCTGGCCGTCGCCCTGCCGATCGGCCTCTACAACACCGCGCGGCGATTGCGCTCGGCGATCGCGACGGCGGGGATGCCACCGGCCGCGATGCGCGCCCGCGTCTTTGGCCAGCGCTATACCGCGGCCATCGAGCTCATCCGGCGCGCCATCCCTCCTGACGAGCCTTACTTCCTCTCCGGCAAGGCAGACGGCTCGATCATCTGGGCCCGGTACGACCTGTTACCCCGTCGTGCGGCGAGTTTGGAGGCGCTTGCCGCGAACCCCCGCGACTGCTGGTTCGGCCAGATCCGCTGGTCGGTGGTGGCTCCGGGCGCCGGCCGGCCGCCGCTGCTGCTCGAGCGGCCGGTGAGCGTGCCGCCTGGTTGCTCGCCGGCGCCCTGGCGGCGGGTGGTGCGGGCGATGCCGGCGCGCCCGGTTGGGCCGCGACGTTGACCGCCGCCGGCGTCGCCGCCAATCTCGGCGGCATCGCGCTGGTGATGCTGCCGGGACTCGGCGTGACCGAGCTGCTGGTGCCTCTGCGGCGGCTGCCTTGGCTGCGCCGCCTCGGCTATGCCTACCTGACTGGGGTGGGCGCCCTCGGTGGCACGCTGTTCGCCGTCTCGCACCTGGGTGGCGTGCCCCTGCGCCGCCCGGCCATCATCGTGGCAGCGTTGGCACCGGCCGCGCTGGGTCTTGCAGCCGCGCTGGCCCGCCGCCGCCTGGCGGTCGGCAACCCTGACGCGGTTGCGCCGCGGACTCGCCCGGCGGCCGAGAATGCCGCGGCCGTGGTTGTGGCTGCGGTGGTCGCGGCCCCGGAGAACCGTACCGCGGCAGGGGTGGTGCCGGCGGCTCCGGGTATCGGCCGGCGTCTCCGCGTCGTGGCGGCGCTCGCCACCGCTGTGGTCCTGGCCGGCCCCTTGATCTCAGCGTTGACCGGCCCGCTTGCCGACTGGGACGGCCGGATGACCTGGAGCCCGCTCGCCGCCTACCTGCGTCACGAAGGCACGGTGGACGCAGAGGTGCTACGGGACGCGCACTGGCTCGTCCTCCACCCGCGCTATCCGCCGCTGCTGCCGCTCGCCCAGGCCGCGGTGCAGGAGGCCCTTGGCGCCGGCCAGGACGAGCAGTTCTTCCGCGCCCTCTACGTCGCCTTCCTGGGCGCTCTGCTGGTCATGGTCTACGATGGCGCCAGGCGCGCCGCGGGCAGGTGGCCGGCGAAGCTGACGACGCTCTGCGCCTGCTTGCCGCCGTTCTTCAGTTACGGTGGCGGTGGCGCGACGTCGGCCTACAACGACCTGCCACTCGCCGCGCTCTATGGCGGTGCGGTGGTGCTCTTGCTGGCCTACCGGCCGCGCCCGCTCACGGGTCTGGCGGCGGGTTGTCTGCTGGCCGCCGTCCTGCTGACCAAGAACGAAGGCGTGCTGCTCGCCGCCGCCGCCATCCTGCTGGCGGCGTCGCGGCTCTGGCGCCGGCGTCGCGGCTCCCGCCGCCCTGCGGCGACCGGCCGTCACCTGGCCTGGCTTGCCGCAACCGCCCTGCCGGTTCTGGCGGCCGCCGCGCTGCTCGCTGCTTGGCGCGCCGCGATTCCGAATCGCGGGGACGACGACTATTTCGCGTCGCTCGGGCTGGGCGAGCTCCTGCACGGGGCCGTGTCGCGGCTGCCGTTGATTTCCCGCGCAGTCCTGCGGCTCAGCTTCTCGCCCGCGGCATGGCTTGGTTTCTGGGCGGTCTTCCTGGTCGTGGTGCTGGCAGGCCGCCAGGCGCTCGCGCGACCGGTCGTCCGGCGCATGCTGATCGCCGGCCTCGTCCCCCTGATCATCGGGTGCGCCGCGTACACGGTCAGCAGCCGCCCCGCCGAGCTCATCGACGAGACCTGGCCACGCTTCCTGGTCCAGGCGTTCGTGCCGCTCGCGGTCGTGTTCGCCAGTGCGCTGGCGCCCATGCTGCGCCAAGTCGTGGCGCGCCGCCGGCCATCGGCGCCATGGGCGCCTTCGCCTTGACCGTCGCAGCGCTATCTCCTAGGCTAACAGGCGCACTCTGCACAGACAGGAGAGGAGAGGGATTGCAACGATGACCGCGATCAGCAGGATCGGCGTCGTGGGTGCCGGCACCATGGGACATGGCATCGCCCAGGTCGCGGTGCTGAGCGGCTACGAGGTGGTGCTGGTGGACGCCGTTGCGGACGCCCTCGAGCGCGGCGTGGCCCAGGTCGCCAAAGGGCTCGGACGCCTGGTGGACAAGGGCAAGCTCGCCGCCGAGGCTCGCGACCAGGCGCTGGCGCGGCTCGAGCGCGCGGGCGATCTCGCCGCCTTCGCGCGGGTGGACCTGGCGGTCGAAGCGGTGGTCGAGAGGCTCGAGGTCAAGCAAGGCGTCCTCGCCGAGCTCGACCGCGTCTGCCCGCCGCATGCGATCCTGGCGACGAACACCAGCTCGATCTCGATCACCCGCCTGGCAGCCGCCACGCGGCGGCCGGCCCAGGTGATCGGCATGCACTTCATGAACCCGGTGCCGCTGATGCAGCTCGTCGAGGTGATCCGCGGCCTGGCCACCGCGCAGGCCACCTACGATGCGGTCGAGGAGGCGGCACGGCGGATGGGCAAGACGCCGGTCGAGGTGCACGATGCGCCGGGGTTCGTGTCCAACCGGGTGCTGATGCCGATGATCAACGAAGCCGTCTTCTGCCTCTACGAGGGGGTCGGGAAGGCGGAGGCCATCGATCAGGTTATGAAGTTGGGGATGAATCACCCGATGGGTCCGCTGGCACTGGCCGACTTGATCGGCCTGGACGTGTGCCTGGACGTCCTGCGCGTGCTGCAGCAGGGCTTCGGCGACCCCAAGTACCGCCCCTGCCCGCTGCTGGTCAAGATGGTCGACGCCGGCCGGCTGGGACGAAAGTCGGGGCGGGGCTTCTACGACTACTCTGACTCTCGCTAGTGGACGATTCGTGAACGCGAGACGGAGGACCAGCTGAAGTGAGGATCTACTGCCAGACCTGCGGCGCGCTCAATCGTGACGACCAGGAGTATTGCGTCCGCTGCCACCAGAAGCTGCTCGTGCTGTCGGGCGGCGCCCGCGACGACGAGGAGCCGTACGAGGAATCCGGCTCGGAGGAGAGCTTCTCGTTCGACGAGCACCTGCTCGAGCGCATCTCGATCCTCGAGGAGGCGGTCAAGCGCACCGCCGAGACGGTGCGGCAGCTGCTCGGCGCGCTGCACAAGCAAGAGAAGAACATCCTCATCAGCCAGACCGGGATGACCGCCCTGCGCGAGCTGCTCGAGCAGAAGCGGGTGATCGCCTGGGACGAGTGGAGCGACCTCTGGGAGTCCAAGATGGACTACCAGCTGCTGGCGCTGGAGAAGCGCGAGCGCTTCCTGTCGATCAAGGAGCGCATCGCGGCGCTGCACCACGGCGACAAGCGCAAGGCGTTCCTGCAGCACCTCGAGGATGCCGAGTATGCGCTCTTTGCGTTCGACATCGAGCGCGCCGTGGCGGCGCTCGAGTCGGCCTACAAGCTCGACCGCGACAATTACGAGCTCGCCTACTTCCTCGGCGAGACGCACTTCAACGAGGGCGAGACCGAGCCGGCGCTGGCGTACTTCTCGCGCGTCCTCGAGGTCAAGGCCGACCACTACGAGGGCCTGGTCTACAGCGGAGTGATCTATTACGAGCGCGGCGACCACGGGCGCGCCGAGGACTATCTGAAGCGCGCGGTGGCGATCTACCCCGACAGTTTCCTGCCGCTGTTCAGTCTCGGCGCGGTCTACGCCGGCCAGGGCAATCTTGCCAAGGCGGTGCTCTTTCTCGAGCGCGCGGTGCAGGTCGACGCGGTGCCGCAAGCGCTCTTCTTGCTCGGCAGCTGCTGCTACGAGATGGGCAAGCTGACGGCCGCCGTCCACTACTTGCAGGACTCGGTGCGCCACGATCCGGCTTTCGAGGAAGCCCATCACCTGCTCGGCCTCGCCTATCTCGACCGCCACTGGAACCGCAAGGCGCTCGAGTCCTTCCGCCAGGCGCAACGCCTCAATCCGAGAAAGCTGCAGTACCAGGATCTCGTGCACTATCTCTCGGGCCAGGCCGGCGGCAGCCCGCTGCCCGGAGTCGAGGGGGAGGCGGCCGGCTGGCTCGCCAAGGGCGAGGATTTCTTGAAGCGCGAGAACTTGAAGCAGGCGCATTCGTGCTACCGCCGGGCGCTGGCGCTCGACGCCGAGAACCCGACGCTTTTGATGTCCTACGCGCTGCTGTGCCTGCACTTGAACCGCAGCCAGGAGATCGAGGCGGTGACGCGCAAGGTGCTCGACCTGAATCCCGGCGAGATGCTCAAGGCGACCGCCTACGCGGCGCTGATCGAGGCGCTGCGCAGCCAGGGCAAGTACCGCGAGGGCAATCGCATCGGCCAGCGCATGGTCGACGAGGCCGGCACCAACTTCAGCAAGACCATCGCCTACTACGAGATGGCCTGCAACCTGGCGGAGATGGAGGAGGACCTCGACGAGGCGCTGGGTTACGCCCGCCGCTCGGTCGACCTGTCGCCGGACGAGATCCGCCAGTTCCCGCTGGCGGCGCTCGGCTGGGTGCACTACAAACGCAAGGAATTCGACAAGGCGATCGACTTCCTGTCGAAGTCGAGTGAGCTCGGCCCCTCCGCGAACATCCTCACTCATCTCGGCATGGCGCTGCTCGCCTCCGGCGAGGAGGATCGGGCGCGCAGCGTGCTGGCGCACGCCCGCGGCCTCTCCGGGCACAGCGAAGGCCTGCAAGAAAAGATGATGGAGTGCATGAAGGACTCCACCCGCCTGCTCGAGCGGGTGCGCCGCGGCCAGAAGCGCTGAGCTAGCCTCGAGAGAGGACGGGAGCCCATGGGCCGGCGAGCGCTGCGTTGGGTGGCCTTCGGGTCGATGGCGATCTACCTGGCGGTCGCGGTGACGTTGGCTCTTCGCCAGACCTTCCTGCGCCTGCGATGGGTCGTCGCCAGCGCGGGCCTGCCGCCGGAGGCGGTGCGCCGGGGGGTATTCGGCGAGCCTTACGTCGCAGCCATCGAAGGGATCAGGCGCGCCATCCCCGCCGGCGAGCCTTACCTGATCTCCGAGCAGCGAGAGTATTCGCTGGCCTGGGTACGCTTCGATCTCCTGCCCCGTCGCGCCATCGACGTGCGGGCCCGGGGCTGGCGCCCGCAAAACTGCCTGCAAGCGCAAGTGCGGTGGTTGGTGGTGGCGACCGGCCAGAATCGCCCGCCGCTGCTGTTCGCGCTCCCCGCCGGCGTGCCGCCGGGATGTCCGCCGGCGCCCTGGACCGGGCTGTCGCGATGAGCGGCGCCGCGCTCGCGGCCAACCTTGGCGGGATCGCGCTCTTCGCGTTGCCCGGGCTCGGGCTCACGGAGCTGCTGGCGCCGGCGAGGCGGTTACGCCTGCAGCATCGCCTCGGCTACGCCTATCTGCTGGGCGTGGTCGCCGTGGGCGGCTCGCTCTTCGTGGGTTCGCACCTGTTCGGAGTGCCGTTGCACCGGCCGGCGATCGCCGCCGCCACCCTGGTGCCGGCGGTGCTCGGGCTGGCGATGTGGGTGCGCCGCCGGCCGCGCCGCGGCACGGAGCGGCCGGCGCGCCTCGGAGCCACCCCTGATCGCGGTCGCGCCTGGCGTCTCCTCGCCGGAATGGTGATCGCGGCGGTCTGTCTGGGCCCGCTGGCCTCGGCGGTGAGCAGGCCGCTGCAGGATTGGGACGGCCGGATCTTCTGGAGCGCCCAGGCCGCCTACATGCGCGCCGCCGGCACCGTCGACCCGCCGGTGTTGACGGAGGCGCAATGGTTCGTCATCCATCCGCGGTATCCACCGCTCCTGCCACTGGCGCAGGTGGCGGTCCAGGAAATCTTCGGAGCCGGCGCTGACGACCAGTTCTACCGGGCGCTCTACGTCGCCTTCTTCGCCGCCCTGCTCCTCGTGATCCACCATGGCGCCTTGCGCGCCTCGGGGCCGCTGCCCGCGATCCTCGCGAGCCTCTGCGTTGCCTTGCCGCGTCTCGTCAGTTTTGGCTCGGGAGGGGCGACCTCGGCGAATGCCGACCTGGCGCTGGCGGGATTCTATGGCGGAGCGCTGGTGCTTCTCCTCGAAGAGCGCCCAGGCCGGGTCGCGGGCTTCGCCGCCGGCTGCCTGCTCGCCGGTGCGGTTATGACGAAGAACGAAGGCGAGCTCCTCGCCGCCGTCGCGCTGCTGATGGCGGCATCGCGGCTGTTGCGCCGCCGACCCCGGCTGTCGATCGCCGTCCACCGGCTGGGTTGGTTCGTGGCCGCCGCGCTGCCGGCGCTGGCCGCCACCGTGCTGCTTGCCTCCTGGCGGGCCGGCATTCCGAATCGGGACGACGAGGGTTACTTCGCCTCCCTGCGGTTGGGTGAGTTGCTGCACGGCGCCTGGACGCGGCTGCTACCGATCGTCCGCGGGGCGGGGCGCCTGAGCCTGGAGTGGTCCGAATGGCAGGGGCTGTGGCTGGTCTTCGTCGTCGTCCTGCTGGCCGGCTACCGCGCCCTGAAGCGGCGCCTCGCGCGGCTCATGCTGCTCGCCGGCGCGGCCCCGCTGGCGATTGGTTTCGCGGCCTATGCCGTGACCAGCCGCTTCCCCATTCTGATGGACGAGACCTGGGACCGGTTCCTCCTGCAGGCCTCCGTGCCGCTCGCCATCGTCTTCGCCTGCGCCATCGAGGCCCTGGACGAGCCGCCGGTGAAGCCCGGCCTCGCCGCGTCCTCCTGAGTGCATGAAGGACTCCACCCGCCTGCTCGAGCGGGTGCGCCGCGGCCAGCAGCGCTGAGCCAGCCCAGGCGAGCTAGCGCTAGCTCATGGCAAGAGGCCCTTGCGGCGCAGGCGACGAACGTGGAGAGTAGGCGGAAGGGTTCCCCAACCGTGAATCTCCCGCAGCGTCTCGGGATCGAGCAATCCGACGGCCTGAGCGAGTAGCGGATCGAACGGCACTGGCTGCCGAGCGCGCTCGTCATCGGAAAGGTCCATCCAACCGCGAAAGTGACGGAAGATCCGTTCTGGTGGCGGTCCCGGAGCCAGGGTGGCGCGAAAGCGAACGAACGCGCAGCCCAGAGAGACGAGCATAGCCAGCAGGGCGATTCCGGCAATCCAAGCACGCCTTGGCAATGCGACGGCGTACAACCCGCATCCTGCCGCGGCCAGGACAAGCAAGGCCGCCCACGCGGGAAGATAGAAGCGAGCGGCCGAGTAGTAATAGGAGCCAAAGAATGCGAGGCGCACCAGAATCCAGAGCAGGAGCGCGGCCGTGAGGGCGCGGATTGAACACGGTAAGAACCGCAACTGCGCCGGGCAGTCGGCAGGTGCTCCGGTCGTGCCTCTCATCCGCCGCACCATGATCCAGCCGCTGGCGAGCCACCCGAGAAGAGGCCACAATCCACCGAGAGACCAATCCGGACCGGGCCCTGACAGCCCGAAGAGGGGACGCGCCTGAGAAATGAACTGGGCGAGACGCGGCTCGAGGGTGATCGTGCCGGATGGGCTCCAGAAACCGTAGTTGGTCCACTGCCAGGCCGGGCGGCCTGAATGCACCAGCAGGAGGCCGACCAGCATGCACGGGATGAGTGCCCCTAGCGCCAAGGCACGACACGCACGGAGCCGCCGATACTCTCCGAGTTGTCGGCCACCTCCAATCACCAGCGCCAGCGTTGGAACCACCAGGAGGGCACCTTCCGCCGGGCGCATCGCTGTCGTCAAACCGGCAACGAGGCCGGCCGCCGCAAGCCACGGACCAGGCTTCTCGAGCTCCAAACCGAGGAAGACAAGGAGGAGAGTGGCAACGGCGAACAGGGCAGTCGGCTCGTCGCTCAGGAGCGCACTTCCCGCCTCGACGGCGGGAGTTGCTACAGCCCAGGCGCACGACGCCGCAAGCCCCGCCAAGAGCGCCGCCCACCATTGAGCGGTGGTTCGTGGCAGTGGTGCTGCCTTGATTACAAGAAGAGCAGTTCCACACGCCAGCACAAGACATAGGAGGCCTCCGCAGAGACCAGGCCAGAGCCAGAGCCGTTGCGGGGGTGTACCGAACCAAAGCACGGCGGCAAGAATTGCAGGCCAGCCGGGTGAGTAGTGCGGGGGCTCCTCGAGCGGCCCAACCTGAAGAAAGAAGCGCCCGGTCTGTATCAGAGCTTGGGCCGAGGCAGCGTACTCAAGCGCATCCGGCTGCGGCCGGAAGGCCGGACCTTCCCCATGAGCGCCCCAGCTCCACCGCGCCGTCAGAGCCAATGCGACAGCGACAACGGAGCCGAGCAGCGCGAACCACCACCAGCACCTTGGTGCCCGGGCTCCAAGCGACCATGGCCGACCGACATGCCAGTGGATTGAGCTGTAGGAAGACCTCCTTGAGGCCATCCCGAAGATTGTAGGCGAAGCTGGGGGCTTTTTCCGTCAATCAAGATGGGGGAGGGCCGCAGTCGCCAGGGAGCGAGGGTGCCTTCGCCAGGGAGAGGGTCCCGGATGCGAGGCAGGCTTGGGTGCTGGATCATGGTGGCGGTCGCGGGACTGGCAGGGCTCTTCCCCAATTTCTGCTACCTGGCCCGCTTCGCTGGCAAGCCAGCTCGCGTTCCGCCTCGCCTGGCTTCACTGCCGCGCCAAGCTCCGGTCTGCCTCGAAGCCTGGGTCCGCCTGCGCAGCTATCGCGGCTGCCCGGTGCTGGCGGCGGGGGGCGGCTATCGCCTCGGGATCTACTGCTTCCCGGCCGGCTGCTCCGGACCGGCGGGGTCGTCGAACGGAGCGCTGGTCTTCGCCGGCCCCTTCCCGGGCCGGGCCTACATCTCGCAGCGCCCGGTGCCTCTCGGCAAGTGGGTCCATCTGGCGGGGCTCGAAGGCGAGTCCACGCCGGCGGGAACTGCGGCCGCGACGACCTCAACGGCCACGATCTCAGCCGGGGTGGCCGCGGTGGCCACGACGGCCACGATCGCCGCCGCGGTGGCGATCGACGGCACCGACGTCACGGCTGGTCGTCTCGCGAGCTGGGCAGACCCGATGCCGCTGGGCTATGACCCCTGGGAGGCGCGGTTGCTGGCCGCGCAGGCGGCGAGGGCTGCCCTGGCGCCGCCGGGTAGCGCCTGGCGCCCGCGTGCCGCGGACTGTGTCGGGACGCCGGGGCCGCCCGACGGAGAGATCGGGGAGTGGCGGTGGAGCCGCGCCTGGCGGAGCCTGCCGCCGGTCGCCGCCGGCCGCGGCACTCCCCACCGCCTGCCGCCGCTACCGCCACTGGCGCGCCGAGAGGCGGTCCGGGTGACGGCAGACTCTGGTCCCGGCGGCATCACCCCGCGCGGCTGGTCGATCCTCGTCTCGGGTCTGCTGCTGGCGCTGGCGATGGTCGGGGCCGGGATGGCTCTTCGCCGGACACCGGCGAGCAGCACCGGCGGGGCGCTGGTGCCGGTTCCCCCCGAGGAGCGCTGAGGGCGGACGAATGACCAGTCTGCTCTCTTTGCTCGTGCTCAGGCCGCTGCTGCAGCGGCCGATGCGGCTGGTTGCCGCCTACATCGCGGCGACGATCCTGCTGGCGGTCCCTGACCTGCTGCTCCGGCACTTCGTCGATCCGGATCTGCCTCGGGGAGCCTTGGTGCTGCTGCTCGTGGTCCTCGCCGCCGCCGGACTCTTCCTGCGGGCGAGCTGGCGGCGCCGGCCGGGGGCCACGATGAGGTCGCGGAGGCGATCCTTCGCGCTCTGGATCGCGGTGCAACGAGGTCGGGATGGAGTGTCCACGCGCACCGCCGTGGTCTTCGACCGTTACCGCCGGCCGGCCGGCGCTCAGTCTTCGGTAGCCGGTCCGGGCAGGATCTCGCGCAGGTAGGAGGCGACGGACCGGCGGGCATCGTAGTTCTGGGGATAGCCGAGGGAGACCTCCTCGAAGCGTACGCCGTCGCGGTGGTAAGTGCCGCGGATGTGCAGGTGCCCGTAGACCACGGCGTGCGCGTTGAAGCGCTGATGCCAGTCTTCGCTGCGGCGGGTGCCGCACCAGATCGAGAAGCGCGGGATGCGCGGCAGCACCGCGAGGTCGTAGCGGAGCGGGTAGTGGTTGATCAGTACCACAGGGCCCTGGCTGGCCGCGGCGGCGAGGCGGGGCTCGGTGGCCAGGCAGCGCGCGGCGCACCAGCTCGGCTTGTCAGGGTAGGGGTCGGCATGCAGCAGTACCTCGTCGGAGCAGAGCAGATTGTCCTCGGCCGCCCAGGCGATGGCGTCCTCGGCAGGCACCTCCGGAGGCCGGAAGCTGTAGTCGTAGAGGAGGAACAGCGGCGCCAGCGCGCAGCGCGGTCCTTCGCCCGGCCATGTGACGTAGGGGTCCTCGGGGGTGAGCACGCCGTGGTCGCGGCAGATGGCGACCAGGCTTTGGTACTTCGCCTCGCCGCGCGGCTCGCCGGCATGGGCAGGAACGGTCCACAGCTCATGGTTGCCCGGTACCCACAGCAGCCGGGCGAAGCGGCGGCTGAGAAGCGCCAGCGCGTAGTGCAGGTGCCGGTCGCTCTCGCCGACGTCGCCGGCGATGATCAGCCAGTCCTCCGGGTACGCCGGCAAGGCTGCCAGCGCCTCGCGCGTCACCTGGTAGCGCAGGTGCAGGTCGGCGATGGCGTAGAGTTTCAGTTGACCGGCTCTTTCGGCGGATCCTCGGGGCGGTGGATCTCGATCACGCCGTCGGCGCCGATCGAGTAACCGAGCTCGCTCCGCTCGCGCTCGAGGTCCTGCCCGCGGTCGCCGCGATCGCCCCGATCCCAGCGATCGCCGCGGCCGCCCCCCGGGTCCGAAGGCACGCCCGGAGGCTCCGCGCTCGCCGCTGCCGTCGCCGCCGCGCCCGTCTGCTCCCCCGGCTCCGCCGGCTCCGGGGTGCCCGGCTGTCGCGGCTCCGCCGCCGCTCCGGATGCCTGCCCCGGCAGCAGCAGCGCCTGCTGCAGGCCGTTCTCGGCCTGGCTCACCTCGACCAGCGGATGGCGCACCGGCTCGACGGAGTAGTCCGGGTGATAGAGCGCGCCGCCGCCGCTCGGTATGCCGATGCCGCGCGCATGCTCGCCGGCCCGCGGCACCGCTTGCAGCAGCCGGCCCCATCCTGGCTCGTCGTGGACGTCGACGACGAAGGGCACGATGCGCAGCATGTCGCCGATCCGCTCGCCGGCCTCGTCCCACCCCTTGAGGCCAAGCTGCACCGCCCCGGCCGAGATGCCGATCAGCAGCGCGCCCCCGTAGTAGCGCTCGACCAGCTTCTGATCCAGCCCGGCGGCCTGGAAGGCATCCCAACCCCGCCTGACCTCGCCGCCGGCGAGCAGGATGAGGTCGGCGCCCGCCAGGAAGTCCAGGTCCTCGGCGCCAGGCTGGGCTGGGATCTGGCGGCAGTCGCGGACGTCGATCTGCTCCATGGCGGCGAGGAAGAGCTGGTAGAACTCGGGAAGGTCGCCGTTGGAAGCACCCAGGTACGCCGCGCGCGGAGCGCGCGCCATCTCCTCCTGGTCCGCGTCGACCAGCGCCCGCACCCGCCCCAGGAACAGCTCCCCCTCCCCGCGCCAGAACAAGAGCTGGCTGTCTGCCAGTAGGAAGATGGGCTTGATCGTGCTCACGCTGCGGTGCCTCCTGCGCGCCCCGAAGGCGCAAGATAACATGAGAGCCGCGCCGGTCCTGGCGGCCTCGCCGGACCGATCGGCCCGGCCCAGCCGCGCCCGCCGTGCCCGCCGTCGGCGCGGTCCGCTCGGCAGCCGCGGGCGTGTTAGCATGCAAGCCCCGGTGCACCGCAGGGCTGGCGCAACCAAGATGAGCGGCAACGGCGAGCGCTCCGATGGCTCCGCGATTTGTCCGCATCGCGCAGGGAGGCGAGCGCCCGAAGAGGGTCGCGGCATGGTGCATCGCCGTGGTCTCCCGCCTCGTTGCTGCGGCGCCTTCCGGGTCTGGCCGGCAGCCCTGCTGGCCCTGTTCGTCGTGCTGGTGGTCGTGGCGGGCGGTGCCCGGGCATCGGAGCAGCCGCGCCGCATCGAGAACCTGGCCGCCTACGCGCGGCTCCTGTCTCTGCTCCGATTCTTCCACCCTAGCGACGAAGCCGCCGCGGCCGACTGGCGCAAGGTGGCGATCGGCGGGATCGAAACCGCCGAGGCAGCTACCGGTCCGGTACCGCTGGCGGCAGCGTTCGAGCGGTATTTCGCACCGCTGGCGCCGACCCTGCGGGTCGTTCCTGCCGGTGGGACTCTCTCGCTCCCCGCCGCGCTCGAGCCGCCGCCCGGAGACGGGCCCTTTAGGATCGTCGTCTGGCGGCACCATGCCGGCGACTTCGGCGGCCGCTCGGAGGTCTTCGCCAGCGAGCGCATCGACGACCACACACCGGCAGGTTACGGGACCTTGGCGCAGGCGATCGGCGCCGGAGAGCTGCGCGGCCGCCGCGTGCGCCTGCGGGCATACGTGCGCGTCGTCTCGACGATGGGCGGGTTCGCTCGCCTTCGCCTCCGGGTGGATCGACCCGGAGGAAGATCGGACTTCCTCGACCCGCGGCAGAACCGGCCGATCCGCGATTCCACCTGGCATTTCGTTGAGATCGAGGGCGGGGTGGCGGCGGATGCCGAACAGCTCGCGGTGCTCTTCGTGCTGACCGGAGGTGGCAGCGCCTGGCTCGACGAGGTCACACTGGGAGCTGCCGACGGCAGCCGCACCGCTCCTCTCGCCAACTCGAGCTTCGACGAGGGTGCTTCCGGCGCCCAGCCGCCCGGCTGGACCTTCCCCTACCCTTCCATCCATGCCGGCTACCACCTGGTCCTCCATCGCGGCGGAGAGTGCCGGCAGGGAGGCTGCGCCGAGATCGCGAGTGACGAGATCGCCACCCCGCGGTTTGCGTCGCCCGCGGACATCGAGCGCTTCGATCTCGGCGCGGGCGTCATCGCCGCGGTCCCGACCAGCCTCTGGGCGGACGCTCGGGGCACGCTGCCCCACCTCGCGCCGGCAACCGCGGCGGCTTCCTGGTCCGGAATCGACCCCGGCGCCGACACGTGGGCGGCCCGCCTTGCCGCTATCGCGCTTGCCTGGGGAATCGGCCAGCACCTCCATCCCGAGATGGCCGCCGACGATCCTCGCTGGCAGCAAGCGCTCCTCGAGGCTCTCGCCGCAGCCGATCGAGCGTCCGACTCGGCGACGTTTCGCAGGGGCTTTCTCCGTTTTCTCGCCGGCTTGGGCGACGTGCGCACGGCCCAGCTCTTCGGTGGCCGCGCCGCAGCCACCTTGCCGGTCGTCTGGGCATGGGTCGACGACCGCCTGATCATCACCGGCGTCGACCCTGCAGCCGATGGGCTGCGCATCGGCGATCAGGTGACGACGCTCGATGGGGTGAACGCCGAGCAGGCGATCGCGGATGCCGTCGAGCTGGTCGGCGGGCCCTCGCTCGCGGTCCGTCGCTGGCTCGCGCTCGACCGCCTCGCCGCCGGATCTCAGGGGTCGAGCGTGCGCCTCGGTATCCGGCGCCAAGGAGCCGATGCGTTCGTGGCCACTCTGCGCCGGGGGCCGGCGAGCATCGTCCCGGACACGCCGCTGCCGCGAATCGCGGAGCCCCGACCCGGCGTGCTGTACGTCGACCTCCGCCGTCTGGTGGACACCGATCTCGAGGCGCTATGGCCACGGCTCGCGGCGGCCCGCGGCCTGGTGTTCGATCTCCGTGGTGAAACCGACGTCTCGACGGTACTGCTCTCGCATCTGGCACGAGAGACGGCTCGCAGCTCGAATTGGCAGGTGCCCGTCATCCTGCACCCCAACCATCGCGGTCTGCTGTGGCTGACCACGTTCTGGTCGATCGAGCCCCGGCCGCCGCGTTTCGGAGCGAAGGTTGCCTTCGTGATCGATGAGCGGGCCATGGGCTACGAAGAGACCCTGCTCGGCATGATCGAGCACTATCGCTGGGCGGAGCTCGTCGGCCAGCCCTCGGCGGGCGCCAACGGCAGCCTCAACTCCTCCCTGCTGCCCGGCGGCTACCGGTTGGTCTGGACCGCTGGACGGGTGCTGAAACATGACGGTTCGCCATGGTACGGTGTCGGTGCGCGACCCACGGTCCCGGCGCGGCGAACCGCGGCGGGAATCGCCGCCGGTCGCGACGAGGTGGTCGACCGCGCCGTGGAGGTCGTGAGCGGATGGAAATCGCCTTCCTGACTCTGTTCCTCGGCCTGGCGAGCGGTACGGTCCCGCTCGAGCTCTCGGCGGGTCCAGAGATCACGGCCATCGAGCTGCAGCTCGACGGCAAGCCAGTCTCCCATCTCACCGAGCCGCCGTGGAGCACCCAGCTCGACCTCGGCGCGGACCTCCTGCCGCACCATCTCGTCGCCCGCGCGTTGAATGACGGCGACACCGAGGTGGGCCGCGCGGAGCAGTGGATCAACCTGCCGCGGCCGCCCGCCGAGGTGCAGATCCTTCTCGAACCGCCAAGGCCCGGCACGCGGCCGACCGTGCGGCTGACTTGGCGGAGTCTCACCAACGAAGCCCCTGCCGAGGTCACTCTGCTCCTCGACGGCGTGCGCCTGCCGCTCGACGCGGAGCACCGCGCAAGCCTGCCGCGGCTTGCCAAGGGCGTCGCCCACGTGCTCTCGGCGGTGGTGCGCTTCGGCGGCATGGCGGCGCGCAAGGACCTGGTCCTCGGTGCCGAGTACGGCGAGGAGGTCGCCACCGATTTGACCGGCTTCGCGGTGAGGCTCCAGAGCGGCGAGCTGCCGCCGCCGGCACAGCTCCGCGACTGGTTCTCGGCCGCCGGGCAGCCGCTGCGGGTGAGCGCGGTCGAGAGCGGGCCGCCGCACCTGATCGTCGTCCGCGAGCAGGGTGCCGCGGCGCGAGCCGCCAGGTTCGGCTGGGTCAAGCTGTTGACCAGCCGCTACCGTCTCGCCAAGGGAAGCCGCGTCCGCCTGCTCGGGACGCTGGCGCAAGCATTCGAGGGACCCGGCGTGCGCTCCGAGCTCTTCGAGGGATCACAGGAGTTCGACCCGTCGGAGCTCGGCGTGCCCGAACTTCTCTCGCGGGTCGTGCACGCCGAGGAAGGAGTGGCGAGGACCGCCGATGCCGTCGCGGTAGCCGGCGCGGAGGCGAACCTCGGCTCGGGACCGCGGGCCGTGCTCCTCCTGCTGGCCGGAGAGGGAGCCCATGACGACAGTCAGTACGGCGGACCGGGTGTGCGCCGGTTCCTCGCCGCCCTCCACGTGCCGCTCTACGTGTGGTCACTCGGCCCTGCCAGCGCCGGGATGCGTGACGCCTGGGGCGCCGTCGAGGATGTCTCGACACGCCATGGCCTCGACCATGCCTTCGACCAGCTCAAGAAGGACCTCGATCGGCAGCGCATCGTGCTGGTCGAAGGGCGCCACCTGCCGCAAACCATCGCGATCAATGGCGGCCACGGCGTCCAGCTCGTGGCCACTCCGTAGCCGGTGAGAGGCAGATGCAGCCGGTGGAGGATCGACGGGCCCGGCGGCGATGGGCCTCGGCTTTGCATTAGCCGAGGTTGTCGCGCGCGGCCAGCAGGGCGAAGTCGTTGCCGCGAGACTGATCGGAGGTCCGGAATGCGGATGCGAGCTCCTTTGCTCTCGGCGGTGGTGCTGCTGGCGATCGTCGCTCTGGGAAATGCCGGCCCCCGGATGTCCACCGTGGAGTACACGCCGCCAGCCCAGCCGGGCGACATCTATACCGTGGTTGATTTCGCCAGGTCGGGCGGCACGGCCGAGGCGACCACCATCTCCGAGGTCATGGGCAGCCGGCACCGGGAGATGACGGTCAGGCCTCACGTCTATTGTGAGCACACGACTCCCACCGGTGTCGTCGTCCGGTTCCGGCACTACACCGCGGACTCGGTGCCGTTGACCCTCAGCACTACCGGCAAGATCGTCCGCAACCCCTACCAGGGCGGCCTGCCGGTCGAAGCGCTGCATCATTGCTACCAGCTGGTGAGTTGAGCGGCCCCTATTCGCCGTAGCCGAGCGACCGCAGGCGCGCCAGGTTCTCGGGATCGAGCCGTGGTGGGGCGAGGCCGTCCCAGGCGGCGAGGTCGCGCTGCACGGACGCCAGCCGCCTCGCCCCGGATGGCCGCGGACCGGCTGGTACAATCCCGCTCGTGGACGAGGAGTTGCCGCCGCCCAAGCCCGGCCCGGAGGTCGATGCCGCACGGCCCGTCGCGCCGGCCGGTCCGGCGCCGGCTCCCGCTGCAGCCAGCGCCGATCGGGACGCCGGCGGCATTCCCCCCACCGAGCAACAGGTCTCCCGGCTTAGCGGCGAGCCGCCGCGCTGGGGCAAGGGCACGCTGAGCGGCGAGGAGGGGGTCTTCCTGCGCGGGCCGCAGCCCCGCTCCTCCGAGCTGGCCCGCCTGCTGCGCATCGCCGCCGACTTCATCCGCGGCACCCGGGCGCTGCATTTCGTCGGCCCCTGCGTCACCGTCTTCGGCTCGGCGCGATTCGCCGAGAACCATCGCTACTACGCGCTGGCGCGAGAGATCGGCCAGCGGCTCGGCAAGTGCGGGTTCACCGTGATGACCGGCGGCGGCCCGGGGATCATGGAGGCAGCCAACCGTGGCGCCCGCGACGTCGGCACGCGCTCGGTCGGCTGCAACATCGTCCTACCGGAGGAGCAGCGGCACAACGACTACCTCGACCTCTGGCTCGAGTTCCACTACTTCTTCCTGCGCAAGATGATGCTGGTCAAGTATTCCTATGCGTTCGTGGTGCTGCCGGGCGGCTTCGGCACCATGGACGAGATCTTCGAGACCGCGACGCTCACCCAGACCGGCAAGATCCGCAACTTCCCGGTGGTGCTGATGGGCGTCGATTACTGGCGGCCCCTGTTCGATCTGTTCCGCGACAGCATGATCCCGGAAGGCACGATCTCGCCGCTCGACGCCGACCGCCTGTTCCTCACCGACTCGCCCGAGGAGGCGATGAGCCGCATCATGAGCTCGGTGGCCGATTTCGGCCTGGTCTGGCAGCCGCGGCCGCGCTGGTACTTCGGCGAAAGCGATCTCGCCGCCGCCGCACCAGCGCCAGGTGACCGCCGTCAACCCGCGCGCTCGGCGCCTCGCTGAGACGAGCTCGGCCGATCGCTCTCCGCGCCCGGCGGCAAGCCCTTTAGAGCAAACGGCTTGCCAGGTTGGCGAGCTCTGAGCGCTCGCCCTTCTCGAGATTGATGTGGGTGTAGAGGGCGCTGCCCTTGGTGCGGTCGATGAGATAGGACAGCCCATTGGTGTGGGCGTCCAGGTAGGGTGTGTCGATCTGGAAGATGTCGCCGGTCAACACGATCTTGGTGCGCTCGCCGGCGCGGGTGATGATGGTCTTGATCTCGTGCGGGGTCAGGTTCTGCGCCTCGTCGACGATGAAGATCACGTTGGAGAAACTGCGGCCGCGGATGTAGGCCAGCGGCACGATGTGCAGCTTCTCGGTCTCGACCAGCTCTTCGACCTTGCGGTACTCGCGCTCTTTCTCGCCGTACTGGTTCTTGATGATCGACAGGTTGTCCCACAGCGGCTGCATGTAGGGGTCGATCTTGGAGTGGATGTCGCCGGGCAGGTAGCCGAGGTCGCGGTTGGACAGCGGCACGATCGGCCGCGCCAGGTAGATCTGCCGGAACAGCCGGCGCTGCTCGAGAGCGCCAGCCAGGGCGAGCAGCGTCTTGCCGGTGCCGGCGGCGCCTGACAGGCTCACCAGCGGCACGTCGTCGTTGAGCACCGCGTGCAGCGCGAAGGTCTGCTCGGCGTTGCGCGGCGAGATGCCATAGGCGAGCGGCTTGGCCACCCGCTCGAGGCGGTCGGTGCGCGGGTTGTAGTAGGCGAGGCCGGAGTTCGAGCGGCTGCGCAGGATGAAGTACTGGTTGGGCAGGGGACGCTCGGCCAGCAGCTCCTCGACCGGCAGCGCCTCGCCGCGGTAGAGGCGGTCGATCGAGGCCGGATCGTCGACCTGGATCTCGCTTTTGCCCTTGTACAGGTGGTCGAGATCCTTGATCTTGACCGTCTCGTAGTCCTCGGCCGTGAGGTTGAGCGCGCGCGCCTTGAGGCGCAGGTTGATGTCCTTGGTGACCAGGACCACCTTGCGGTCGGGCTCGCGGCGGGTGAGCGACAGCACGGCGTTGAGGATGCGGTGGTCGGCTTTCTTGGAGCCGAAGACCTCGGCCGAATCGGGATGGTGCGAGCTCTCGTCGGTGAGCACCCTGAAGCGCCCGTGCGCCGCGCCGTCCAGAGGAATCCATTCGGCCAGCATGTTGCGGGTCGACAGCCGGTCGAGCTGGCGGATGAACTCCCGGGCCTGGAGGTTGAGGACCGAGTTGCCCTTCTTGAACTGGTCGAGCTCTTCGAGGACGGTGATGGGAACGGCGACGTCGTGTTCCTGGAAGTTCAGGATGGCGTTGAAGTCGTAGAGGATGACGGAGGTATCGAGGACGAAGATCTTGGGCAGTCTTCCTGGCATAGGTTCTCGTGGGAAGTGCAAGGCGATGGCGCCGGCTCCGGTCTCCAGAGGTTCGGTAGTCTGGCCGCTACCCACAGGCTAACCCGCCACCATGCCTCGGAGCAAGGTCTTGCTCGAGGATTCCGTCTCCTTTCGGTCCCTTCCGGCCCGGCGCCTGGGCCGCGGACCCGTGGTTGTCCAGCTTCCGGCCCCGCGGGATAACATCTGGCGATGCTTTCATCCTGGCGCCGGGCGGGCTCGCCGCGAGTCTGGATGCTGGTCTTCCTGCCGGTGACGGCGGGCCTCGCGGCGCTGGCGCCCGAGCGCCGGGTGCCGATCTTCGTCTGCGCCTGCCTCGCGATGGTGCCGCTGGCCGCCTGGATCGGCCGCGCCACCGAGCAGCTGGCCGAGCGCGTCGGGGAAGGACTGGGCGGACTGCTCAACGCCACCCTGGGCAATGCCGCCGAGCTCATCCTCGGCGTGGCCGCCTTGCGCCACGGCCTGGTCGCCATCGTCAAGGCCTCGCTGATCGGCTCGATCCTCGGCAACCTGCTGCTGGTGCTGGGCGCCGCCGTGCTCGCCGGCGGCATACGCCGCAAAGTCCAGACCTTCAACGCCACCGGAGCGCGCGCCCAGGGCACGATGCTGACCCTCGCCGCCATCGCCCTGCTGGCGCCGGCCGTGTTCAGCGCCTTCGGCGGGCGCGGGGAGGCGATGGGCGGCCTGTCGCTCGCCATCGCCGCGGTGCTGATGGTCACCTACGCCTGCGGCCTGCTGTTCTCGCTGCGCACCCACCGCCGCCTGTTCCTGGGCGCCGTGTGCCGCGCTTCGGAGTCGGCGGGAGAGCCGCCCGGCTTCGTCCCCTGGAGCGCCGGGAAGGCGGCCGCCGTGCTGGCCGCCGCCGCCGTCCTGGCGGCCTGGGTGAGCGAGGTCCTGGTCGGAGTGGTCGAGCCGGCGGCGCGGGCCCTCGGGATGAGCGACCTCTTCGTGGGCGTCGTGGTCCTGGCAACCGTCGGCAACGCCGCCGAGCACTTCTCCGCGGTGCAGGTGGCGCGCCACGACCGCATGGACCTGGCGCTGGGCATCGCGGTCGGCAGCAGCGTGCAGGTGGCCCTGCTGGTGGCGCCGCTGCTGGTGCTGGCCTCGCGTTTCATCGGTCCGCGCCCGATGGACCTGGTGTTCACCATCCCCGAGGTGCTGGCCATGGCCGCCGCAGTCGCCATTGCCGGCCAGGTGGCGGCCGACGGCGAGTCGAACTGGCTGGAAGGGGTGCAGCTGCTGGCGGCCTACGTCGTCCTGGCGGCGCTGTTCTTCTTCCTGCCCGGCTGATCGCCGGCGCGGCAGGCCGTCCGGCGCGGTAGGCCGTCCGGTGCGGCGGACGAAAGCCTTGCGTGCCGGGCGCGGCCGTGCACAATGGCGTGCGTGCGCGAGGCGGGAAATTCGGGTCCAGGGTCGCGGCCGCCGGCGCGGCGGGCGCTGGCGCCCCGCCTGCAAGTGCTGGCCGCTGCCGCCCTGTTCTCGACCGGTGGCGCGGCCATCAAGGCGGTCCACCTCTCGGGCTGGCCGGTCGCCTGCCTGCGCTCGAGCATCGCCGCCGCCGCCCTGGTGCTGCTGCTGCCGCAGGTGCGGCGGCGTCCCACCGCGCGAATGCTGGCCGTCGCCGCCTGCTACGCGGTGACGATGATCCTGTTCGTGCAGGCGAACAAGCTCACCACCGCCGCCAGCACCATCTACCTGCAGTCGACCGCGCCGCTCTTCGTGCTGCTGCTGAGCCCCTGGCTGCTCGGCGAGCGCATCCGGCGCGCCGATCTGCTGTCGATTGCAACCATCGCGGTCGGCCTGGTGCTATTGGTGACGGGGCTCGAGCCGGCGTCCGCCACCGCTCCCCGGCCTCTTCAGGGGAACCTCCTGGCCGCCCTGTCCGGCCTCACCTGGGCCCTGACCATAATGGGCATGCGCGGCCTCGGCCGAGGCGGCGGCGCGCCCACCGCTGGAGATGGCAAGACGGCCGCGAGGCGTGCGAGCGAGAGCGGCGGAGCGGCCGGGCATGAGAGCCACGATGGTGCCGCCGGTTCTCTCGGCGCTGCCGGTGGTGCCTTTGGCGACGTGGCGGCGCCGCGCAGCGCCCCGATCGTCGCCGCCTTCTGGGGCAATGTGCTGGCGGCAGCAGCGGCGCTCCCGCTGAGCCTGCCCCTGCCGGCGAGCCGCGCCACCGACTGGCTGGTGCTCGCCTTCCTCGGCCTCTTCCAGATCGCCCTCGCCTACATCCTCCTGGCCCGCGGCGTCGGCGGCGTGCCGGCCCTCGAGACCTCCCTGCTGCTGATGCTCGAGCCGGTGCTGAACCCGCTCTGGGCCTGGCTCGTGCACGGCGAACGCATCGGCCCGCGCGTGCTCGCCGGCGGCGCCCTGATCCTCGCCGCGACGCTGCTCAACAGCTGGCACGACGCCCGCCTGGCAGCCAGGGAGCGCGGCGCCGCGGCGGTAGTCTAGGTTGAAATCTCGCCCTCGGCGGGCGGCGCAGTTGTGGACGAGTGCCAGCCCCTGCCGGTAAACAGATATCATTATTTAGTTATGGGTATAAGGCTGCTGCTCTGTTAGTGCATTTGTTCTATCCTCAAATCAAGACTTCAACTTCAGTAATGTAGAAAGGAGAGAGGTGATGCGGATAAGACACCAGCCCTGCCGTCGGCCAGATCATCGCACCGCCGAACGTCTCGAGAATCGGAGGGCTCCATTGCTCGGCCTCTTCCTGCTCACGATCCTGCTCCTTTCCCTCCCGGGCATGGCCAGGGCGACCTGTTGCACTACATTCGGTATCAGCACGACCTGTTGCAACGCTTTTGGCTGCAACTGCGATGGTCCGTGCACGAACTTTGGTTGCCAGGGTCTGCCCACGCATTTAGGAGAAATTTGCGGGGCCGTCCCAATGTACCCCATCTGGACGCCGGATGGTGTGCAGTGCAAATACTGCAATCCCTACACCTATCCCTGCCCGCCTGGCTGCTGTTCGCCCGTTGCGGGGACAGCACCCGTGGCGGCTACCCTCGTCAAGGAGGTCGGGCCCCTCTACAGCCTGCCGGTGGATTCGCCCGTGTCGGCCATGGAGCGCTTCAAAGCGATTGACACCAACGGCGATGGGAAGATCTCCTTCGAGGAGGCCAAGAACTGGATCAGGAAGAACGCCAAGGGTGGGAGCATCAGCGACAAGGATCTGAGATCAGCCTTCGACGCACTCGACGGGAACAAGAATGGGACGATCGAGCCCGAGGAGTTCGATGCGTCTTTGGCGAAGCATTGAGGCACCGGTACCCGGCGACCGGGGGTCCGGATGCACCACCGTCGAATCAAGACTTCAGTAATAAGAAAGGAGAGGGGTGATGCGGATAACCTGCCGTCGGCCAGATCATCGCACCGCTGAACGTCTCGAGAATCGGAGGGCTCCATTGCTCGGCCTCTTCCTGCTCACGATCCTGCTCCTTTCCCTCCCGGGCATGGCCAGGGCGACCTGTTGCGCTAGATTCGGTGTCGGCACGACCTG